>Ga0182014_10000235_pt1 | contig 70259 bp, 46 predicted proteins | sample 612S2DmetaG_FD_120489 | JGI IMG/M metagenome (GOLD analysis project Ga0182014, IMG submission 120489) | Permafrost microbial communities from Stordalen Mire, Sweden - 612S2D metaG | ecosystem: Environmental > Terrestrial > Soil > Wetlands > Permafrost | place: Sweden: Stordalen | collected...
TTCAAGGAAATGGATCCCCCCTTAACCGCCGATCCCGAAGCCAGGTTCAGAGATGATACTTGACCATAGGCAGAACCGCCCAAACAGAGCACCGAAAGGAAAACGGCAATTCGGCGCACGGCAACCTTTTGTGGCAAGATGCGCATCTGATTTGTAATGTGGCAGTTCTGGAGGTATCAGGGCAATGTTGTAAATGGTTATGTTTCTTGGTTGAACTTTAGCAATGGGTGCGTATCTGCCGAGCCGACCGGGCCGTCTTTCCTCCAGGCCGCCCACATCGCGTTTGTCCACTTCGACTCTAACCGTTTTGCAAGTCACGCCCCGGTTTTGCCATGCCGTAGCGCAATTTATGCAGCCACATCCAGGCCGTCCTATTGGCGCGGCTGAACCGCCAGTGGCAGGCGCGGTGCGCGTTAATTGCAGGCGTCTGCAAAAATAAGGCCTGATCAAAATATTCCTTTACGTCTATATTCGTCATATGGAATGTGCGCCCGAATGGCGGTCGCATGCAGGCCTTGCTCCACGCCACGCTCGGCGCCGGGATGGGCGTAACGCGTTGGCCGGGCTCCAGGGTGGCGTCGCCCGGTGTGGCCACCTGGTCGCCTTCCCGGATGCCGTCCAGAATCTGGATGGTGGTGACCGTGCCGATACCGGTCTTTACGGGGCGGTGCTCTACGATGTCGCCACGCAGCAGGAACACCCAATCGCCGGTGGCATCGTGGTGGAGAGCCTCTTTGGGGATGACGATGGCATCGTCGGCCATCTCGGTGCGAATCTCGGCATCCACGTTGACGCCGGGCAGCAGCTCGCCGCCGGGGTTTTCGATGGTGCAGACCACCTCGCCCACCTGGCGGGTACCCAGGGTTTGAATGGCGGTGGGCATCTGTTCCACGCGGCCCTCCCAGCGCTTGCCGGGCAAGGCTTCCCAGGTAATGATAACCGGCTGGCCCTTGGCGACGCGGCCCAGCAGGGGCTCGTCAACGTAGACGCGCACGCGCACGCGGTCGAGGCGGCCGACGTCGGCTACCAGGTCGCCAGGATTCAGATACGCGCCGGGGCGGACAGCCAGTTGGTAGACGACGCCGCCCAGCGGGGAGTGCAGCACGCTCAGCGCCTGGCGGGTGCGCGCCAGAGCCAGGGCCGCCTCCGCGCCGGCCAGGCGGGCGCGGGCCCCTTCCACGTCGGTGGCAGCCACCAAGGAAGCGCGGCGCGTTTCCAGGCCGCGGATTTCGAGCTCCAGAGCCTGTACCTTGTCAGCCGCGGTCTGAACCTCCAGGCGGGTGGCAGCCTGTTTTTGCTCCAGCCGCCCGAGCGCCTGATATTCCTTGGTCCCGGTCGCGAGGTCGAACCGTGCGCGCGCCAGGCTGTTATCGATTTCCGCGACTTCGGCCGGCCGGCCGCCCTGCTCCAGAGCGTTCAAAGCGGCCCGCGCTTCGGCCACGCGCGCTTGGGCGGATTCGAAGCCAGCCTCCAAGGTGGGGTCGGAGGTTTGCGCCAGCACCGCGCCTTTGGCCACGCGGGCGCCCTCATCGACCGGTACGCGAACCACCAGCGCGGCGGTTTCGGCGCGCACGGCCTGCCATTCCAGCGGCTCTACCTTGCCATTGGTAGGCAAGGTGCCGACCAGCTTCTGGCGCCGGGCGCGGACGAACGGCGCCTGGGGCGGCTTGCTCTTGCGCAACAGGCCCCAGCCGATCACGGCCGCCGCGACAACCAAAATGACCACCAGCCACTTCTTCATGAGACGAATACCGCCTGAGCGGCGTGAGACCGCAGCAGATCGCGCGCCACGGCCGCGGTGGCGGCGTGAATGGTGATGGTGTCCTCCACATTGTTGGCATAACCGCCGGCCAGCACGATGGCCACGGGAATCCGGCGCTGAAGCGCCGTGCCGATCACCAGGCGGTCACGCGCCTCCAGCCCTTGAAAGGTCAGGTCGAGACCGCCGAGCTGATCGTCCAGAAACGGGTCAGCGCCGGCTACATAGATCATCAAGTCCGGGGAAAAGAGAGCCAGCGAATCGTTCAGGCCGGCCCCCAGCCGCTGCAGATACTCCCAGTCGCCGGTCCCGCCGTCCAGGTCGATATCCAGATCGGAAGGCGGCTTTTCGTACGGATAGTTGTCGAAGTGGTGAATCGAGAGGGTGAAAACCGAGGAATCGTTAGCGAAAATGGAGGCGGTGCCGTTGCCGTGGTGTACGTCGCAATCCACCACCATGGCGCGGCGGATGGCGCCATCGCGCTCGAGGACGCGGATGGCCACGGCCATGTCGTTGATGGCGCAGAAACCTTCGCCGTGGCCGGCGAACGCGTGGTGAAATCCACCGCCGACGTTGTAGCACACGCCCTGTTCGAGCGCCAGCCGCGCGGCCAGCGTAGTGCCCGCGGCGGCCAGGGAAAAGGCTTCCACCATGTGACGCGAATATGGAATTTCCAGGCGCAGAATATCACTGTAGCCCATGGTGCCGTCGCGGAGCTTGCGGATCCAGGCGGCATCGTGGGCCAGCAGCAGGTCGGTGTCGGGGATGGGGCCGGGCGCAATGAAGTCGTCTTCCTCGGCGAAGCCGGTTTGAAGCATGCGCTCCCGCAGCCACCGGTATTTGCGGGATGGGAACACGTGCTCGCCCAGGTTCAGGTCGTATCGTTCGTGATAGACCAGCCGGAACGGAAGCATGGCAACTACGGATTCTCCGACTGCAACGACGTAACTACGGCAACGTTATAAATGTCTTCCGCCGAGCAGCCGCGGGAAAGATCGTTGGCCGGCTTGGCCAGGCCTTGCATGAAGGGGCCGATGGCCATGGCTCCGCCCAGACGTTCCACCAGCTTATAGCCGATGTTCGCGCTGGCCAGGTCGGGGAAGATGAGGGTATTGGCGTGGCCGGCCACAGGGGAGCCGGGCGCCTTCAATTTCGCCACTACCGAGCACACCGCGGCGTCGGCCTGGAGCTCGCCATCCACCTGGAGGTCCGGCGCCCGCGCTTTCACCACCCGGTACGCCTCCACCACTTTGTCCACCTTCGCGTGTTTGCCGCTGCCCTTGGTGGAAAAGCTGAGCAGCGCCACCGAAGGTTCGGTGTTCATCAGAACGCGGGTGCTTTCGGCGGTGGCGATGGCGATATCGGCCAGTTCCACGGCGTTCGGGTCCACCACCACGGCGCAATCGGCGAAGGCGATCAGACCGTTGTGGCCCATCGAACGGCTGCGCAGCGCCATGATGTACACGCTCGAAACCAGACGCGCGCGCGGATGCACCCCCACCGCGTGCAGCGCGGCGCGCACGGTTTCAGCGGTGCTGTTGACGGCGCCGCCCACGCTGCCGGCCGCATCCCCGGCGGCTACCATGAGCGAGGCGAAATAGAGCGGCTTGCGCGCGATTGCAGCCGCTTCGGTGGCGGTGATGCCTTTGGCGCGGCGGCGCTCATAGTAGATGGCGGCGTACTTGGAAGCTTCCGGCGCACTGGCCGGATCGACAAAACGAATGCCTTCGGGAGCGTCGGCCGGTTTGGGCCCGATCAAGACGGGTTTCACCAGCCCTTCGCGGGCCAGCCGCGCGGCCGCTTCCAGAACCCGCGGGTCGTTGCCCTCGGGAAACGCGATGGTCTTTTTCAGCTTGCGGGCCCGCTCGATGAGCCCGGACATGAATGCTCGTGCCGATTCCGGAATGTCCGCCATGGAAAAAATTGAGTGTAGCAGGTGTTGGGCGACAGTTGCCCGGCGAAACTCCGTTCGGTCACTCGAACAACTCGGCGTGACTCCCGGTGCGCACCAGGATCGACTTGGTCTCCGTCACCCTGTAGAGCAGAAGCCAGTCCGGACTGACATGGCAGTCCCAGTGCCCCGGCCAATTGCCGCGCAACACATGTGGCCGGCAGCGGGAAGGCAACGGTTGCCGTGCCTGAAGGAGGTTCACGAGCTCGTCCAGCCTGTCCAGATCTCTGCGTTGCTTCTCAACCCGGCGCAGGTCCTTTTCGAGCGCCCCCATGCGGAAAGAACGGAGCTGTGGAGTGCGCTAGCGACCGCCCAAAGCCGCGCGCGTGTAAAAGTCGGCCAGATCGGACTTCAATTGCTTCAGCGCGTCCACGTTGAGGTAAATCATGTGTCCGGACGGGTAATACCGGAATTCGATGTTTTGCCGCAGCTTGGGCGCCAGCTCCATGTGCGCCAGGTCGAACTCGGTGATGAAAAATGGCGTGGCCAGGTCGAACAGTCCGTTTACCGAAAGCACTTTGAGCCGCGGGTTTTTGCGCATGGCGTCGGCCAGGTCGCCGGCCACGTAGGCATCGCGCAGGGGCTGAGGCTGACCAAATCCTCCGCCCGCGCCTCCCGTGGCGCGCGGCCGGTGGGTGTGATCCCAGGCCTGATTGATGCCCGGGCCGGTCGAATAGTAAGTCTCTTTCGAGGTGTACTTCAATTCGCGGTCCAGATACTCGTGGAAGCCCGAGACGAAGGCGCCGGTGATGCCGGTGCTGGATGGGTCGTAGCCGGGGTTTTCGCCCGCGGCGTCGATATCCGTTCCTTCGAAGCGTGCATCGTAGCGGCCCAGAATCAAGCCCTGGCCGCGCATCAGCTCCTTGCGGAAGCGCGTCGGACTGACTCTCAGATTCGCCTCCTTGACGAACTGCTCGCCGAGCCCGGTGTATCCGGCCACCTTGGCCGCCATCGCATCCGCCTGAGCCGGCGCAAGGTTGTGCCCTTGCGCCAGTGCTTCCGCGTAGGGGCCGCGTGCAAAGGCGCGCACTTCATTCAGGAAAGCCGTCAGGTCCTTGCCCTTGTGCGGAACCTTCTCGTAATGCCATGCGATCGCCGCGTACGACGGCAGATTTCCGATGAAGATAGCGTCGCTGCCGGGGGCTTGGGTGAAGTAGTTCAGGATGGTCGACATCAGGATCACGCCGTTGACCGCCACGCCGTCGTTCTCGAGCGCATCCGCGAGGGCCGCCGAGCGGGTGGTACCGTAGGATTCGCCATATAGGAACTTGGGCGAGTTCCAGCGGTGATTGACGCCGACATAGCGTTCGATGAATTTGAGAAAAGCCTGGACGTCCTGATCCGTGCCGGCGAAGTTTCGGATGGTGGCTTTACCGACCGGACGGGAAAAGCCGGTGCCCGGCGCATCCACAAACACCAGATCGCTCTTGTCGAGCAAGCTGTACTGGTTGGGGACGATTTGGTACGGGGCCGCGCCGGTTGCCTCGGGGCTGGAGGTTTCGACGCGCACCGGCCCGAGAGAGCCCATGTGCAGCCACAGGCTGGCCGAGCCCGGGCCGCCGTTGTAAAGGAAAGTGACCGGCCGGGTCCGCAGATCGGTCACGCCGGCCAGCGTGTATCCGACATAGAAAATGCTTCCGTACGGTTTTTCCTCCTCATCGTCGATCAGCAGTGTGCCCGCGCTGGCGGCGTACCGGAGTGTCTTGCCATCGAGCGTCAATTCGTGGTCCGTGACCACGCTGGTTTCGGGCGGAGCCGGTATGGTCTCGGTTGCGGCGGCGGGCGCAGCCTGCGCGCCGGGGCCGCGTTGAGCGAAAGCGCCTGGCGCGGCGGCCACGAGCGTTACGGCACAGAGCAGGGAAGGGGCGATGGAACGCCAACGATAATTCCGCATAATCCGCCATTCTCGCATAGCGGACGATGCGCGGATCCATCCGAACGCCACTCCCGCCTAGCGGATTCCAAGTGGTGCGGAAAACAGGGCGACCTATTTGTCGTGGGGCAGGTTGGCAACCTGCGGACCGATTGACAATCGGTCCCGCCGGAGTTGGCAGTGGTGCGCTTCGGGCAGCCTGCTACACTGATTTAGGAGTCGAAATGTCCGTCAGGCCTTGGATTTTTCTCATTTTCCTGACGCGGCTGGCCGCCGCGCAGGATGTCGCGCCCGTGCCGCCGGCGGGGCCTCAAAATGTGGAATTTACCATCGATTCGGGTACGCGGGTGCCGCTCAGCCTGATTAACGCGCTCAGCACCAAGCATTCGGCGGTGGGCGACCGGATCTACCTGGAGACGGCCTTCCCGGTGCTAGCCAATGGCCGGATCGTGATTCCGGTAGGAAGCTATGTGGCGGGCACGGTCACCCAGATCGTACGGCCGGGACGTGTAAAAGGCAAGGGAGAGATCTACGTACGCTTCGATTCCCTGACGCTTCCCAACGGGGTGACGCGCGATTTCCATGCGCGCATGGGCGGGATGGATGCGACTTCGTCCGGCAAGGTGGACGAAAAGGAAGGCAAAGTCACCGGCGACGGCAACAAAGGCGGAGATGTCCGGACGGTGGCCGAGACTACCAGCGCCGGCACCTCAATCGGCGCCATTGCCGGATCCTCGACGGGCCATCTGGGCATGGGGATGGGAATCGGTGCGGGCGCCGGCGCCGCGGCTGGCCTGGTCGGAGTTCTGGCCACGCGCGGTCCGGATACGATTCTGGCGCGCGGGAGCACGCTCGAGATGGTGCTGGACCGGCCGTTGATTTTCCAACCGGGCGAACTGGAGTTCGGCGCCTACCAGCCGCCCCGCGGCATACCGGCAGCGCCTCCCGCGGCGAACAAATCCTCCGCGCCCCTCAGGCGGCCGATTCCGCTCTTACCGTAGGACAGGGCTGTTCATTTCAATTCGATTCCCTCTGCAAGCGTACCTCGCCGCAAGCTATCCTGAATCTTCGGAGCTGAATCATTTGAATCGAATTGCACTAGCGTTTCGCAGTTTCTTCCAACTGCTCGTTTCGGGCAAGCTGTCGGATGGCATGCTGGCCGACTTGCGGCTGTCACGGCGCGACGCGGCCGCGGGCAAACCCACAGCCAAGCCCGCCCCGGCCGCGCCTCCCGCCGTGCGGGTTTCCGACGGCGCCTTGCAACTTCTCGCCATCTTGCAGCGCGACTCGCGCCTGGTCGACTTCCTGATGGAAGACGTGTCGGGCTACGCCGACGACCAGATCGGGGCCGCCGTGCGCGAATTGCACGATCAGTGCCGAGACGCCCTGGCCCGCTACGTCGGCCTGGCCCCGGTGATCGATGGCGTGGAGGGCACTTTCGCCAAAGCGCCGGGTGACGCAGCGGCGGTCAAGTTTGTCGGCAACGTGCCCGCTAAGCCGCCGGCGGGCGGTACTTTGCGCCACAAAGGCTGGAGGGCGGTCAAGGTGGATCTGCCCGCGCTCGCGGCCAAACAGGACGCCAGCATCGTCGCCCCGGCCGAGATCGAAATCGAGTAAATCGCCTTGCCGCCTCAACCAGCTAAATTCGTCATCGGAGTCGATTTGGGCACCACCAACTCCGCGCTTTCCTATGCCCGGGTGGAAGCCGCCGCGGATCCGTTCGCGCCGGCCGGCGTGGAATTGCTGCCCATCCCGCAACTGGCCAACCCGGGCGAAGTGAGGGAGGAAACGCTGCTGCCTTCGTTCCTCTATCTGCCCGCGGCTTCGGAGTTTCCGGCGGGCACGCTGGCGCTGCCTTGGGACGCGGAGCGGAGTTTCGTCACGGGCTCGCTGGCTCAAAAGCGCGGCGGCGAAAACGCGGGCCGGCTGGTGTCGTCGGCCAAATCATGGCTATCGCATTCGGGCGTTGATCGCAGCTCGCCACTAGTCCCCTTCCGCGCGCCGGAAGGAGTCGACAAGATTTCCCCGGTGGATGCCAGCCGCCGCTACCTGGAACATCTGCGCGAAGCCTGGGACTACAAGATGCCCGAGGCGCCGTTCGCCGAACAGCACGTGCTGGTGACCGTGCCGGCATCTTTCGATGCGGTAGCGCGGGAATTGACCCTGGCCGCGGCCGAGCAGGCCGGATATCGCGACGTGACCTTGCTCGAAGAGCCCCAGGCCGCCTTCTATGCCTGGATCGAACGCCATCCGGACTGGCGCGAGCGGGTGACGGTAGGCGATCTGATTCTGGTCGTCGATATCGGCGGCGGCACCACCGATTTCACCCTTATCGCCGTCACCGAATCGAATGGCGAACTGCAGCTTGAGCGCGTGGCCGTGGGCGAGCACATCCTGCTGGGCGGGGACAATATCGATCTGGCGCTGGCCGGCGCGGTTGCCGAACGGCTGGCGCAGAAGGGCACGCGCCTCGATTCGCGCCAGATGCAGGCGTTGTGGAACAACTGCCGCACGGCCAAGGAAAAATTGCTGGAGCCGGGCAACCGCGCCAAAGAGCAGGCCGTCACGATTCTCGGGAAAGGCTCGGGGCTGGTGGGAGGAACCATCAAAGCCTCGCTGCTCAGGGAAGACATCGAGCGCACCCTCTCCGCCGGCTTCCTGCCCGAGGTGGCCAGCACCGACATGCCGGCGCAGCAGCGCCGCGTGGGGCTGCAGGAGCTCGGCCTTCCCTACGCCGCCGATGCCGCCATCACCCGCCACCTGGCGCGCTTTCTGCGCCAGCAGGCCGCCACCCAGCGCGGTACCGTGCGCAGCGGCCCGAGCGGCCTGGCGTGCCCCACCCACGTGCTGTTCAACGGCGGCGTGCTGAACGCCGCCGAGGTGCGCGCCAGAATTCTCGACACTCTCGACCGCTGGCTGGCGGCCGAGGGCATGAGTAAAGTGCAGCCGCTCGCCGGCGAGGATTTGATGCACGCGGTTTCGCGCGGGGCGGCTTATTACGGGCTGGCGCGAATGGGGCGAGGCGTGCGCATCCGCGGCGGCGTGCCGCGCAGTTACTACGTCGGCATCGAATCCGCTATGCCCACCGTTCCCGGCTTCTCCGCCCCGCTCAAGGCGCTCACGGTGGTGCCGTTCGGCATGGAAGAAGCCAGCGAGGCGCGCATTCCCAATCGCGAATTCGGCCTGGTGGTGGGCCAGCCCGCCGAGTTCCGCTTCTTCACTTCCACCGCGCGCAAAGAGGACCAGCCCGGCGACCTCATCGAAGACCTGGGCGAAGAGCTGGAGGAACTGGCTCCTGTGGAGGTCAACTTCGCCGGGGGTGAAAGCTCGAGCGAAGTGGTTCCGGTTTCGTTCCAATCGGTGGTCACGGAAACGGGCGTGCTGCAGCTTTGGTGCGTGGCCCGCGACGGCAGGCGGTGGAAGCTGGAATTCAACGTGCGCGAGCGAGTGCGGGCATGATGGGCGCCAATTGTGGCGCACGCGCTCGCGCGTGCCGCGTCGAGACTCGTCTCGACGCCCGCCTCCCCATGACGCACAGGCGTCGAGTAGAGGCTCGACGCGGCACGCACGAGTGCGCGCGCCACGGCCTCACTCGGGACATGGCATGAAGATCGGCATCGACCTCGGCACCACCAATTCCGCCCTGGCGTACATCGACGAACGCGAAGCCGAAGACCGGGACTTTCCTCCCATCCGCATTTTCGAAACCCCGCAACTGGTGGCGGTGGGCCGGGTGGAACCGCGCCGCACCTTGCCCTCGTTCCTGTTTCTGGAGGACGGGCAGCCGGTGGGAGTCTACGCCCGCGAGCAGGGCGCGCTGGTGCCCACCCGCCTGGTGCATTCGGCCAAATCGTGGCTCTCGAATCCGGACGTCGACCGCACTGCCAAGATTCTGCCGTGGGATTCGCAGGAAACCGGCCGCGTGCTCTCGCCGGTGGAAGTGTCCTCGCGCTTTCTGGCCAAGTTCCGGGAAGAATGGGACCGCACTCAGCACGCTCCGCTGGCCGCGCAGGACGTAGTGTTGACCGTGCCCGCTTCCTTCGACGAGGAAGCCCGCGAGCTCACCGTGATGGCCGCGCGCGATGCGGGCATCGAGCGCCTGACGCTGCTGGAAGAGCCGGCCGCGGCGTTCTACTCGTGGATCTCGGCCAACCTGGCCCAATCGCGCAAGAAGCTGGTGGACGGGCAGACCGTGCTGGTGTGCGACGTGGGCGGAGGCACCAGCGATTTCAGCCTGATTCGCGTTTCGCGCGAGGGCGACCTGGTGAACTTCACCCGCACCGCGGTGGGCAAACACCTGCTGCTGGGCGGCGACAACCTGGACCTGACCCTGGCCTGGCTGGTGGAGGCCAAGCTTGGAGCGCAGCTCTCCATTCGCCAGCGCAGCGGTTTGCGCCGCCAGTGCTCGGCGGCCAAGGAGCGTTTGCTCAACGATCCGAATCTGAAGTCGGTCGAGATTACCGTGCTCGGCACCGGCTCGGCGTTGATCGGCAAATCGCTCAAAACCGAAATTCTGCGCCAGGAAGCGCTGGAGCTGGCGCTCGAAGGCTTTCTGCCCTTTTCCACTCGTGGCGAAGCGCCCAAGGAAGAAAAGCGCAGCCTGTTTCGAGAGCTGGGCCTGCCCTACGTCACCGACCCCGCCATCACCCGCCATCTGAACGTTTTTCTCGAAAGCGCCATCGGGCCCACCGGCCACGAGCCCGACGCCATTCTGTTCAACGGCGGCTTCTTCATCCCGCAGATTCTGCGCGAGCGCGTGGCCGACGTGCTCTGCCGCTGGTATGGCCGTCGTCCGGAGATTCTGGAAAACAGCGACCTGGACCTGGCCGTGGCGCGCGGCGCGGCGTATTACAGCTACGCGCGCGGCACCGGCAACGGCATCCTGGTGCGCGGCGGCCTGCCGCGAACCTATTACATCGCCCTGGGCGAAGTTCGCGACGGCAAATTCCCCGCCGTGTGCCTGGTGCCGCGCGGGGCGGAAGAAGGTTCGGCGGTCTCGATCGATAACGACGCGCTGCAACTGGTGGCCAATCGACCGGTCGGCTTCCGTCTCTATAGCTCGCTCGCCCGCACCGAAGACAAGCTCGGCGACGTGGTGGAATTTGCAGCCGACGACGAAAGCCTGCACCGTCACGCGCCCTTGCACGCCGTGATCCGCTTCGGCAAGAAAGCCGAGGAACGGCTGATTCCGGTGAAACTGGGCGCGCGGCTCACTGAGATCGGCACGCTCGAAACCTGGTGCGAATCGAAGATCAGCGACAACCGCTGGAACCTGGAATTCGCCCTCCGCAAACAGGCCGCGCAGCCGACCGAGCGCCGCGCCGCGGCGGTGGTGAGCGAGCAGGCTCTGAAGTCGTCGCTGGAATCGATTACGGCGATGTTTTCGCCCAGCGCCAAAGCGCCCTTTCCGCCCGAGGCACTGCCCGCCCGCCTGGAACAGAGCATGGGCCTGGGCCGCAATTCGTGGCCCGTTGCCGCCATTCGCCAGATGGCCGACGCGTTTCTGGCGGTCGCGGACGGGCGCAAGAAATCGGCCGCCTTCGAGATTCGCTGGCTCAATCTGGCCGGCTTCTGCCTGCGCCCCGGCTTCGGTTTTCCCGGCGACGACTTTCGCATCGAGCAGGCGCGGCGCGTCTACTCGTCCGGCCTGACCTATGCCAACCAGGCGCAATGCGAAATCGATTGGTGGATCTTCTGGGGACGCCTCGCCGGCGGATTGAATCGTAATCAGCAGACCGATACTTACCAGCGCCTTTCGGTGTTCCTGTTGCCGCGCGGCTCGAAAAAAACGCCGCGCCTGAACCCGTCGCTGCTGCGCGAAATGTGGCGCACCGCCGCCAGCCTGGAGCTTTTGCCGGTGGGCACCAAGACCGAACTGGGCGATGCGCTGGTCAAGCGCGTCAAGACCGGCGATTACAAGGAAAGCGAGCTGTGGTGCCTGTTACGATTGGGCGCGCGCAAGCTGTTCTACGGCCCCATCAACCTGGTCGTGCCCCCGGCCATCGCCGCCCGCTGGGCCGAAGCGCTGCTCGCGATCCCCGCCGCGGCCGATGCCCTTGCCGCCATCGCCCGCCGCACCGAGGACCCCACCCGCGACCTGCCCATCGCCACCCGCGACACGGTTCGCGCCAGGTTGGCGCAGCACGCCCACGCCGACCGCTTGCTACCCATCCTCGATGGCGAAACCGAAGACGACCGCGCCCTGGGCCGCATTTTCGGCGAAGAGCTGCCCTCCGGCCTGGTGATGGTGGAATCCCAGTAGCGACGAATTTTCGTGGCGCGGGCCTCTGGCCTGCAGCGTCGGCTTTCGAGCCGACGTTGTGCGCCGAGACTCCCAGAAACTTTGCGTAGCGCCGGCGATCTCGTACGATCCGCTGATGACGGAGAACGTTCCCGCGACGTTCGACCCGTGCCGGAACGCGCTCACACGACGCTCAGCTCTTCTTCGGTTTCGGGAATCGCTTCGGCCGTGGTGAGGAACGCCGAGTACTCCACCGTCACCGATGTCCTGGCCGGAAGCCAGCGATAGCAAGGCTCGCCGAAAAGCCGTCCCCGGCCGATCATCCGGCGTCGCGGTTCCGGCATGGGAGAGGCGCCGAACTCGATTCCCCGCGTCACCGTCTCACTGTCCCAGGGCGGCGTGGTACGGCTCCGGTTCTCCTCCCAGATGCCAACCCACGGGAAATCCGAACGGTTCCAGATGTACCCGAACAGGACCTTCGTGGCGGGCGACCAGGCGAAAAAGAAGGCCTTCTCGCGGCGGGGATCCATGAGGTGCGTGGTGTAGCCCCCGCTCACCGGAGCGGCGGTAAACGTCCGCAGGTCCGACGTGCCGCCGTCCACGCGCGGGACGAACGGCCAGTCGAACTCGGCGGCCGGCTGCATGCAATCGGCGTTGCCGAAAGGTCCCTCGAATACCTTGGAAAGTGTGGCCGGCAGGCGAAGCTGGGTCGATCCTTTCTCGAGGAACGGCGGTCCCAGGGTGACGTGTTCCGTCCAGGCCGCTGGACGGTCCAGCCTGGAGAGGTTCCGAACGGTCTCGGAAATCCGGACAAAGGGGCCATCCAGGCGGATGCGCCGCTCGAAAGCCAGTTGCGCTTCCGGCAGGTCCGCGCTAACGATCAACCCGCCGGCGGATTCCGCGATCCGATGGCGCACCACCGGCGCCTCGCCGTGGACCGTCATGCCCGCCGCCGCCTCTTCCGCCGACGGGCCGCCGAAGGTGTCCAGACACAGGTTATGGCCCATGATGCCGGCCAGCAGTTTGCTCTCCGAATCGTTGCCGTACTCGGGATGCAGGGCGGGGTCATAGGTGGAAGGTTCAATGGATGGCCAGGGCGGTATCCACAGTGGGTTCACGCCGGTCGGTTTGTGCTGGAGCCCGGCGATGTGCCCGCCTCCCTCCAGCACGGTCAAGCGCAGACGCTGGTTCTCAATTTGAACCGCGCGCCGGTTTTGATAACTAATTGTGAGCATAAGCGAATCCGTTATTGGAACTTGCGGCCTACAGCCCGCCAAACCGCGTGCGCACGGCGTACAGAGAGGATTGGGTAAGAATGAAGAGCGTGCGGCGATCCTTCCCGCCGAAGACCAGGTCGAGCGGACGCTCCGGTACCGCAATCATATCGATCGGTTTCCCGGCGGAGTTGTATACGAACACCTGTCCGGCGGCGAGATAGACATTCCCCGCGCTATCCTGGGTCAGGCTTTCTCCCCCTTGCTCCGCAAACAGCTTTAGCCCGGAAAGAGTCCCATCGGCATTCACGCTGCCACTGTAAGTCCTCTGCTCCGCTTCGTTGGTGACATAGAATGGCTTCCCCGGAACGGCGGTCACCAGGCCGAACGCCTGCAGGATATAGCCGAACTTATATCCGAAGTACGGCGGCCCCTGAACAAAGGCATCGTCGCCCGGAATGAAAACGGTGCCATCCGGAGAGACGTACTGGTAGGGCATCGGGGTGGTTACAACCTTGGTGAAGAGCTGCTCCAGAGTAGTGTATTCGTAAGTCTGGGTTGAAAGCGTATTGGTGAAATCGCCGTTCACCCAGTAGTTCACCGGCAGGATTGCCGCCGCTCCCGGCCGCTGGGTGGAACGCTCCGGCGCGAGGACTGAGATCTGGCCTTCCGGCCCGTCCGGACGGAAGCAATAGACGGTCAACCCTTTCCCGCCGGAAGATACAACAATGAGATCGCCCGCTTTGTCGAAGGCGAGATTCACCGGATCGAGTGGATTGTCGCGGACCACCGCGAGGTCCTTTCTCTCCGGCGACCACCGGTAGATGAGTTGCTGGTGCGCATCCACGAAATACAACTGGCCGGTGGCGTCCACGGCCGCGCCGGAAATGTTGTAGAAACCGCCCGACAGCTTCTCCACCGAGGCTTCCGGCGCGAGCACGGCGGAGGGCCCGCGAGGCCTTGACGGACCCCGATTGCCGGGAACATCCAGCCATGCGAACTCCCGGTCGCGCACCTCGGCGTCATGCGACTGATCGACAATCGAGGTCTCGAAGGGGACTTTGCCCGATCTGGTGATCTGGCGGCAGCCGGATTCGTCGCATCTGGTCGCCGCGCTGTTGTGATCCACGTGGACATTCCGGAACCGTATGTCGCCCGAGTCATACAAGTGAACCGCGTAGGGAACCGGGTGATAACTTCTGACCACGCGGTAGCCGTGATAGTTCGCGATGGTGATGTTCTTCGAATGGTCGATCTCGAGCGAAATCGCCGCTGCGCTTTCCTCCCGCTCTCCCTCGGTCTGCAATGCGTAAATCTCCCAGTTGGCGGCGTGGTCGATTTTGACTTCGGTGCGGACATGATGCTCCGACGACAGTTCGTAGACATGACCCGGGGTGGTTGTGTCGGAGATATAAAGGCCCGCCTGCGCGAAGGTGGAGGGCGTCCAGATATTGGCGAAAGTGCCGCCGCCGCCGTGCGTGATCCACAGACTGGCATACTGCCCATCCCACCGCCGATGTGGATCCGGATCCGAGGACAAATTGGCGGCATAAGGGTTCACCCGCTCGCCGGTGGGGCCAGTGGTCCCGTGACCGCCGAGAAAGCGCACGTCGTTCATAAGCGAATCCTTGCCCGCCATCCACAGCGCGGCCACGGCCCGGCTGTTGATACCGCCGGTGTAGAGACCGATGCCGGTCACAATGTCGTCTCCGCCGCGGGGAGACTCCAGCAGCGGCCGGGGCGCGCCCGGTCCCTGAAATCCCGGCGTGGAATCGAGAAGATCGATCTGAGTCTGGTCCGGATGAAGCCCGATCAGCACGCTGTCCGGACGCAGCGTCAGAGTGTCGCTGACGATGTAGTGGCCGGAAGGAATGTAAATGACGCGATGCTCCGCGATAGCCTTTTGAATCAGAGCGGTCTCATCGGTCGAGCCATCGCCCTTGGCGCCGAGGGCCCGCAGATTCACCCATTCGGCGATCGGCGGCAATCCCCGGATCGCATTCGGTGTGGATGGCGGCAGAGTCTTCAGCGCCACGGCATCGTAGCTCGTCTTGATCTCGCCGATGGCGCCTGGCGCAGCAAGCGTCAGGCCATGCGAGAGGGCTTTCACCTGGTAAGTCTCTCCGGCTCCGGCAAGCTGCCGGCCGCTCTCCCGAAATCGCGCAAATACGGGCACCTGGCGGCAGACGATGTTTTCCAGATTGATCTCAGTCATCCGGCTGTTTTCATTGCCGATTAGTATGGCAGGGCCGCCGATGTTCTCGAACCGCGCGTCCTTTACCCAAAGCTGGTCGGAATAATGCGGGTCGATGGCGATCGCGGTGGGCACGTTCCGGAAGTCATCGTGGACCAGAGTGAGTCCCGCTTCGTTCTCACGGATCGCCGCCTCCCGCTGACCTTCGAAGGTCGAGTCGATCAACGTGAATTGCCAGGCAGCCGACGGCTTGCGGGTGAGGATGCCATACCGGCCGCCGTGAAAATGCAGGTCCTCGGCCTCGTTGCCCGCGTCCTCGATAGCGGCCAGGCCGGAGCCGATCTGGAAATCCATGTGAGCCAGATAGCCATGCTGGGCAACGTGAAAGCGGATTCCGACGGCCGCCGCATCATCGGCGCCGATCTCGAAATCGATATTGCTCATGGCGGAATAGAAAGTGCCGGGGTTGGCATCGACGATGGCAGGATTCGGCGGAACCGTTCCGGGCGGCGGCGGGGGCGCCCGGTAGCCCCAGCCCCCGGACGCCGCACCGTTCTGTCTCCGTCCCCCCGCGAAGAAAAACATGCAACCGATTCCCTGCTGGAACCCCGGGGTCTTGTCCGCCAGCACGAATACCGGACGTTTCCCGCCATACCCGATCAGCCGCACGCCGGGCCAGACGTAGATGGTTCGTGTGACTCGATAGCGGCCCTCCCGAATCAAAAGGATACCCTCGCGGGTTGTTTCCTGGACTCTGTCGACCGCGGCCTGAACCGCCGCGCTATCGTCGGCAATGCCGTCGCCCTTAGCCCCAAACTCATCCGGCGCCAGGTAAACGGCCTTGGGATCGTCCAGCCGCGCAGGGTAAAACGATGCCCCACGGGAAGGCAAACCGCTTGCCAGCAAAACGATTCCGAGCACTATGAGTTCTCGCACCAGCCGCTCCTCAACCTTGTAGGTTATTGCAAGCTCATTCTACCTCGCGTCAAACCGTTTCCTGAGTTTGAGCAAACTGTCCACCAGAAACGAAGGCGCCATGACACTCGGGTTTTCCGGCTCTGCCACTTACTCCTCCCGATAGACCCGGCAGTTACAGGTCTCCGTGGCAAACCCGCGCTAGCGAACCGTAGTTCAGGGAGCCGTCCTCTTCATTTTCATTTTCTGTTCGCGGTCTTGCGGGTTGGTCTAACGCAGAAAAAAGCTTAAGGGGCATTGTGGCATGATTTCGCCGGGCGCCGGTACAGGGCCGTCGATGGGCGAAAATCGGAGACACCGACCCTTCCTACGCTGTCAGCGCGCGCGGCCTGAGGCCGACGGTTTCGAGCAGGCCTTTCCACTTTCTCAGAAGCAGTTCGATCAGGTTCAAGGCGGCGGCCAGGACCAGCAGCCCCGGCCAGAGCCGCATGGTCGAGTGGACGCCGCGGCCGCCGGCGTCGAAGACCTGGCGCGGGGAGGGCTGGAAGCGTCCTCCGGTGGCTGAGGCGATCTGGCGAAGGAGGCTCTGGTTGTTCCCGTATTCGGTCATCTCGTCTTCCTGACGGTAGAACCCGACTTCGGGGAAGGCTCGGGAATCGGCCAGCGGACGAATGCGGAACAAGCCCTGGTTGGAGCCGATCGCGAGGCGCCCACGGTAGTGGCCGGCCGCTACCTTGCCCACCTTGAGCGGCGCCTCGAAACCGCCCGGGCCGAGCACGAAGATATCGGGAATCGCGGCCGGCTCCTCCACATTGTTCGAGAACCGGTAGTCCACCACCAGGTCACCCGCGGCCGGATCGAAATCGGCCAGCGTTTCGCTCTCCGGCGCATGCGGCAACAGGTCGTGGAAGATGTTGGCCCAGAAGCGATCGAATCCGGGCCATTCCACCCAGCCCGAAGCCCACCGGTTCTTGGCGTCGGAAGTGAATACGGCCGCGCGGCCGAGGCCGTATTGCCAGCGTACCAGCAGCGGATCGCCACGGTCGGCTTCGAGAATCGTCTCGGCCGTGGGGCGCGCCTGAAACCGCACGTAGCCGCGCAGCGCCGGCGCGTGGGCCATATCGACGCCGTTCAGCACCTCGGCCTGCTCCAGGATTTTCGGAGTCAGCAATTTCTCGATCGCCGTCATGCCGGTGTGTTCCTCCACGTCGCGCAGCAGAAGCTGCTCCAGCCCGGCCGGGTCGTTCAGAAAGTAAGACTTGCCTTCGGCCGTGTCCGCCACCCGCTCCAGAAAGGCGCGATTCACGTCCTGCCCCAGCCCCACGGTGGAAATCGTGACGTGGTTGGCCAAGGCCTGCTTGGAGAGCGCGAGGCTGTCGCCCTCTTCGGAGATTCCATCGGTCAGCAGCACGATGTGCTTGTAGGCGGCGCCCACCGGCATGACCTTCTGGTAGGCTTCGGTGAGGGCCGGCGCGATCTGCGTGCCGCCATCGGGCGTGATGCCGGAGATGAGGCGCTTGATGGAGGCGCGGTCTTCGGCTTTGCGGATGGGAACCGCCCATTCGAAGGAATTATCGAAGATCAGCACGCCCACCGAATCGATGGGGCGAAGGTTTTCGACCACGCCGATGGCGGCCAGGCGGGCCAGCTCGATCTTGCGGCCTTCCATGGAGGAAGACTTGTCGATGATCAGCACCACCGCCGTGCCTTCGGGCGAACGCGGTGGGGACAGGCGGGCGGGCAGGGTACGCTCCAGCGGATCTTCTTCCCGCCCCTGCTTATCCACGTAGACGTTGCGCTCACCGGCGATCCACACCAGGCCGCCGCCGCGCTTCACATACTGTTCCAGGGCCGCTTGGCGCGCCGCCGGAATCTGTTGCATGTCCCAGTTGTTCACCACCACGAGCTGGTAGCCGTCGAGCTTTTCCGGTACGCCATCGGGGGCGCGATCAATGGTGAACTGATTGGCCTCAAGAGTGTGCGCCAGGTGAGTTTCACTGGCGGCGGGATCGCGGGAAACCACCAGCGCCCGCGGGCCGCGCAGCGTCACCGCGTTTTCGAAACGCGTTTCGCCCAGGCCGGCGGCGGCGATCCTTCCCGCCAGCGCAATCGCGCCCGCCGAGTTCACGCTGGCATCGAGGCGCAGGTGGTTGACGCCGCGCTCGAGCGCGACTGCGCTGGAGCCGATCGTGCGCCCATCGGCCGTGAGTTCCACGGTGGCATCCGCCGCGGCGGGCGATTCCAGGGTGATCTCCACAGGGAAGCGTTCTCCGCTGAAGACCTGGCCGGGAACGCCCACCGAATCCAGCACCAGCCGCGGTTTGGCGCGGCCGGCCAGCAGCACGGTATCGATGGGAATGCCCAACTGTTGCGCCTGCCAGATGGCACGGGCCACGCTGCCGAGGTTGGCGTTGCCGTCGGAAACCAGCAGCAGCCGCGGCACCAGTCCCGCCGGCAGGCTCGCTTCGCCATCGCGGATGGCGGATTCCAGATCGGTGGCCCGGCCGCCGGCGCCGGCGGTATATTCCAACTGCCATCCGCGCTTGCCGTGCTCCGCGCCAGTGGCGCTACGCGTGCTACGGGCGAAGGGAATCACGCGCATCGAGTGGCGGCCGCGAGCGCGCTCCAGCATGTCGGCGAGAACCGATTCGGTGCGCAGATCGGCGGGCGTCAGGCTGGCGGAAGTATCGGTCAGCAGGGCCACCGCAACCTTGCTCTCCACCACGTGGATGGTGGGCTCGGCCAGGGCCAGCAGGATGGCCACCAGCGAAGCGGCCTTCAGCGCCAACGCCAAACGCCGCGTGGAGTTGCGCCAATCCCAGACGGCCCAGCAGACCGGCGCCAGCGCGAAGATCAAGAGCCAAGGCCTCGCAAAACTCATCGCCGGACCTCCGCGGGCCGTCCGCTTCGCGTTTCCTGTGAGCGCGCCGCGATCGGCACCGGCCGCGCCGCGGCGCGGCGGCGGAAACGGGCGAACAACAGATATTCGGCCAAGAGCGCGACGCCGCCCAAAAACGCCAGCCAGGGCCAGATGTCGCTCACCCGTTCCGCCGCGGCGGCAAAATGGGGCAATCCGCGGCGCGCGGTGGAGGGCGGCGTCCAGCGCGTGTCGGCCAACTCCGGCAGCGTCAGGGAGTAATCGTATTCCCGGTCGTTGGCCACCACGCGCACGATGCCGGGCGCCCCCGCAAAGAGGCTCACGGTCCGGTCCGTGAGCGTGAAGGGCACGGCTTTTCCATCATCCGCGGTGGCTTTCACGTCTTCCGCGGCGGGCCGCGGCCCGGCCCGGTCCAGCACGAGCTGGATCGCGCCCACGCTGGCGGCGCTGAATTCCGAGCGCCGGAAAATCTCCGGCGACACCCAGCGCACCAGGTTGGCAAACAGCAGCGGCGTGGCCAGTGTATAGCGCATGCCGGTGCGTCCGGGATGAAATCCAAGCACGGCGATCTTGGGCTTGCCCGGCCGCGCCACCACCACCGGGCCGGCTTCCACCTCGCCGATGCGCACGTCGCCGGCGGCAGCTTGGAAAACCGAAGCGTGGTCCAACCGGAAATCCTTGGCGCGCATCCCCGCCGAGAGCGGATCGCCGCCGTCCCAGCGGGCAAACGGAACATTTTGCACGTGAGTGCGAATGAGCACCGGCGAACCGGCGGCGGGCGGATCGATCCATACGGAGTCGGTGTGCGGCCGCTCGGCGGGCGCAAATCGGTCCAGGATCACCAGGCCGCCGCCGGTGGAGCGATATTCTTCCGGCTTGCGGTAGCTCGCCACCACGTGCGGCAGCGAGGACAACACTGGCCGCAGCAAGTCCGGCTCCGCGGAATAGACCGTCACCGCCAGGGTCGGCTGCGCGGGCAGTTCCAGCTCCACGTGGTCGTCTTCGGGAAAGGCATCGTGCGGGGTCAGGGTCACGCCCAGAATTCCCGCCGCCGAGGTGCGCCAGGTGAAGTCGGCCTCGCCATCGGAGCCGGGGCTGAGCGCCAGCCGGCGGCTCCCCACCGGTACCCGCGTGGCCGCCTGCGGTGGCCCGAAATCCACCGATACGATGACGGAACGATCGCCCGACGCGCTATAGTTGCGGGCCGAAACGAAGATCTCCCACACGTCCGGGTCGGCGGCCGAGCGGCGCAGGCCGATTTTGCGCAGGCCGCAGTTGTCCACCGGGTCGTTCACCAGCAGCGCGCGCAGATTGGGGGGAGGAGCGGCGCCGGCGTCCGGATCTACGGTGCGGTTGGAGCCGGCGAAGGCGATTTCGCCCCTATTGCGCCCGTCCTGACTCAGAACGTGCTGGGCGAAAGCCAGCGCCTGCGGCAGGTGCAGCGCGGTGGAGGAAGGCTCGGACGCGCGGATGGCAGCCTCCAGCTTGGCGCGGTCCGCCTCGAAAGATGTTGCCGGCGTGGCCAGGCCGTCGGCGCGCACCAGCATCACGCGGTCGCGGCGGGGCAGGGAACGCACGTATTGGATGGCGCGCAGGCGGGCCACGTCCATCAACGTATGATTGCCGGAACGGGCCGCCATCCAGGCCGAAGTGTCGAGCACCAACAAGTGGTCGCGGCCGGCCGCGGCGGGCGTGCCCAATCGCAACTGCGCGATGGCCAGCAGCAGCAGCGCCATGCCGAGCAACTGCAGCACCAGCGACCATGGCTGCTGGATATGGTGCCGCCGCGCCGCGGCGGCCGGTTGCTCCGCCGCTACCCAGAAACGCAGCGTCGAAACCACCTGCCGGCGGCGCGAACGGTCCAGAAGATACAGCGCCACCGAGACGGCCGCCACCGATCCGAACACGGCCAGGAACTGCGCCAGGGACAGGTTCAGAAAATACATGGCGCCCCGCCCCCGATATCCGTTTCACGCGTCTGGCTCGCCATGCTGAATGGTGGAGCAGGCCCTTCCGCCTTGTCGTGCCGGCGCATGCGCCGACGTTGCCCAAGCTGAAGCATGCGCAACCCTCTCACGCGATCCCCCGCGCGCGGATCAGCTCGCCGAACACCACCTCCTCCAGCGGTTGATCGGTGGTGAGCCCCGCATAGCGGCCCCCGCTGCGCAAGGCCACGGTCTGTATGCCTTGGGAGAATTCGTCGAAAGCCCGGGTGTAACGGGTGCGCGCGGCCTCGTCGAAATCGAGCTTCAGATGGTCCCCCGTCTCCGCGTCCCGCAATTCCAGTTCCCCCAGCCAGGGCGGCGTGCGATCCTCCGGCGCCCACACCTGCAGCAGCATCAGCTCGTGGCCGAAATCCGAAAGGTACTCCAGCGCGCGCTCGCAGCCGCGGTCGTCCAGAAAATCGGAAATCACGATCACCAGCCCGCGCTGCGGGTACGATCCGATGAATTCGCGCACCATGGCGTGGTAGTCGGTGGCTCCGCCGGAGGGTATCGCGGCGATGGCGTCCATCACTCCCGGAAAGCGGTGCCGGCCGCCGCTCGAAATCACGCGCTTCGAAATCCGGCGGGTGAAACCGTGCACCTCGATGCTGTCGAGGCGTACCAGCCCCACGTAGCATAGGGCCGCGGCCAGGCGGCGTGCGTACTCGAATTTGCCGCCTCCGTACGCCAGCATGGAGTCGCTGGTATCCACCAGCATGCGCAGCGGCACTCGCGGCTCGGTCTGGAACATCTTCAGAAACAGCTTTTCCAGGCGCAGGTACGCGCGCCAGTTCACCGCCCGCAGATCGTCTCCGTTATGAAAATTACGGTGGTCCAGAAACTCCTGGCCCGGGCCGGCCAGGCGCGACAGGTTATGACCGCCGACCAGCCCGGCGAACGATTTCTGCCATAGGATGGTCAGGCGCTCCAGTTTCTCCAGAAACTCCCGATTGAGCATCGGCTCGGCGGCCATACGCTTCCCTACGCGGCGGAAACTTGCGCGGTTACGTCCTGGATCAGCGCATTCAGGATAGTTTCCGGGGTCTGGCCGTCGGCGTGGGCGTCGAAATTCAAAATGATGCGATGGCGCAGCACCGCCGGCGCCACAGTGTGAACATCTTCGGCGGACAGGTGGAAGCGCCCCCGCATCAGCGCCAGCACCCGGCCGCACTCCACCAATGCCTGGGCCCCGCGCGGCGAGCTGCCGTAGCGCACGTACTTGCGAGCCAGCGGATGAGCCTCGCCCTGTTCCGGCTGGGTGGCCATCACCAGTTGAATGGCGTACTCCCGCACGTGCGGCGCCACCAGCACTTGGCGGCACACGTGGCGGACCTCCAGAATCTCTTCCCGGTCCAGCACCGCATCGGGCGTGATTTCCTCGCGCGCAATGGTCCGCTCCACGATCCGGCTGAGTTCCTCCCGGCTGGGATAAACCACCAGGATCTTCATCAGAAAGCGGTCGAGCTGGGCTTCGGGCAGCGGGTAAGTGCCCTCCATCTCGATGGGGTTCTGGGTGGCCATCACCAGAAACGGCCGCTCCAGCTCGTGCGTGGTCGTGCCGCTTGTCACCGTGCGCTCCTGCATGGCTTCGAGCAGCGCCGACTGGGTCTTGGGCGTGGCGCGGTTGATTTCGTCGGCCAGCACCAGGTTGGCGAAGATGGGCCCCGCCTGGAACCGCAGCCCCTTCCCCCCGCTCTCGTCGGTGTGGATGATCATGCTGCCCACAATATCGGCGGGCATCAGGTCGGGCGTGAATTGAATGCGGGAATACTTGAGGTGGAGCGTCTTGGCCAGCGTGCGCAATAGGGTGGTTTTGCCCAGGCCGGGTACGCCCTCCAGCAGCACGTGGCCTCCCGCCAGAAGGCAGATTAAGACGCCTTCCACCACGTCGTCCTGTCCTACGATGATTTTCGAGATCTCCCGGCGGACGGCGTTCAACCGGTCGACTGCGGACTGAAGGTCTGCTTGGGAACCCACATTTTAGTGTACACGACGCGCATCGGCTGGGGCTGAGCAGGCGCTTTCGCCGGTGGAGAACGCCGCTGTCGAGAGCCATTTCTCGACGCTGGGCGGGCACCCGCGGGTAACCCGCCGCGTAGCCATTTCAAACCGGCCAATGCCAGAACGTCTAACGCACCAAAAGACATGAAAATCTTTTTCGTAGAAAAACTCTCGGCGCGGCCGATGTATACGAGTGGATACGTGCCTGCATTGCCGTTTGCGAGGCTAAACACGTTTTCAGGGAAAATAAATGAAATTGACGCGTGCAGCCGGAAGGCTTCTGATAGCGCTGGGGGTTGCGCTGCTTGCCACTACCCTGCCGGCTATGGCAGCCACACTGACGCTTACGTGGACCGGGGCGTCCTGGAACGACGGGGGGTCTCTCTCGGGGACTTTCACCGTCGACTACAACGACATTACCGGAGCGCCAATATCGCTGGTATCCGCCGATGTCGTCACCGGGAACGGAACCAGCGATGGGTTCCTCGGGCAGACTTACCTTTACAATGTTTCAGGATATGCCAACACCGTCTCCTTCGAGGATTTCGACGCCGCCCAGAATTTGGGCGCTCCCGCAAACGAGTTGGAGATGTCCCTGGCTTCCAGCCCCTATCTTGGATACACGATCTACCTGGACTGGCTGGGAACGGATCCCACCAGCCTGTGGGTCGGGACCGTCGGCGGCCAGTACAGCTCCGAAGACGCCCCCTACCAGAGTCAGATCCGCTCCCTGAACAGCGAGGGAGGATCGGCGGGCAGTTCCACGCCGGAGCCTGCCACCGTTATGCTGACAGGCGTCGCTCTGGTGGGCGCCGCCTGGCTCCGCCGCCGCCGGACCTAGCTGGCCGGGACAGCCCTCCTGGCGTGTCTGTTGTTTGAATCGCCTCGGGTGGCCGCCGTTACATTCCCCCGCTTTTGCGCTATCCTGCGATCTTGGCGTCGGATATGAGCCAGCAGCGCGTTCTGATTGTCGATGACGAGCCCGCACTGTTGAGGATGATGGCGGTCTTTCTCGAGCGCCAAGGTTATCTCGTCGCCGATGCAGCCACTACCGAGGCGGCGTGGGCAAGAATTCAGACCGCCCCGGACCACTTCGATGTGGCTGTGCTCGACGGCACCATGTCCGGAATCGGCATCGAGGATCTCGCGTTGCGTATGCTTAGCGCCAGTCCGCGCCTGCGCGTGCTGGCCGCCAGCGGCTATCCTATGGACATGACGTCTCTCGAAGCGGCCGCTCCCGGCCGCGTGGCGTTCCTGCAAAAGCCGTTCGGCCCGGCCGCACTGGTCGCCGCGGTGCGGAGGCTGCTTGGCGCGGAAGAAGAAGACCTTTGATCTCGGCAAAGAAATCCAGTCGATCGCCCGCGAGCGGGTCGGCCCTATTCCCGCCGCGCGCACCATTCAGCCGAAATCCGAGCGCCGCAAGCCCAAGCACAAAAAGCCTCCGCAGCAGACCGAGGAAGGACCCGAAGCATGACCCGCGCTAGTCCGTCAACACGTCGCGATTTTCTGTTCGCCGGTATCGGCGCAACCTTTTCGGGATGGCCACCCTGGCACCGGCCGAAGGAAATCGACCTGGCCGAAGCCCGCTTCCGCATCGTCTACAACGGCCGCTCCGCGCGGCGCTACCTGTGGATCCACGGCGACGAGCAAACCGCCCGCGAAGTGCTCGAAAAACACATCGCCAGCCACAAGGGCGTCGCTTTCTTCATTGAAAGCCAGACCCGGGACGTGCCCCTCGCGAACGGAAAGATCGACCCCAATCGCATGTTCTCGCGCTACGGCGCCGCGGCCAGCCTGAGATCGCTCAACCCCGCCTGGACGCCGGCGGAAACCAACCAGGCCCTGGACGATCTCGATCGCGGCCGCGAGAAGCTGCTGCATACGATCCTTCCGCCCGGCGGCGGTTTGCTGGTGGCCCTGCACAACAACACCGGCTATTCGGCGCTCAGCGAAAAGCCGATTGCCGAGCGGATGTCTCTCAAAGAGCCCGATAATCCGCACGCCTTTTTCCTGTGCACCAACCCGGCCGATTTCGATGCCCTGGCGAAGTCCCCCTACAACGTCGTTCTGGAGCGGTACGTGCGCGCTTCCGACGACGGCTCGCTCTCGCGCCGCGCCGCCGCCCGTGGCGTGCGCTACGTCAACCTCGAAGTGCGTTTGGGAGATGCCGACCGCCAGCGGCAAATGCTCGACTGGCTGGAAGCGCATCTGGCGTAGGGAGCGGCCGGCAATCGGCATTCAGCCGTCGGCCACGCCGTAGCGGCTGAAGGCTGAACGCGCTCTCACCGGCCAAAAGCTCCCGCCAGGCGATGCCGGCGAAATGCGCACCCGCGCCGGCGACGTTCGTTGTCCCCAGGCGGCGGAAGGACGGCTTGGAGGGGAGCGCGGTATTCCGCATGAAGTTTGTGCCGGAGCGTGGCAATAGTTTGTGCCGGAGCGTGGCAATGACGATGAGAATCACTGGCTCCTGCCACCTGCGGAGAGGTTCCGCGAGTGGATGGGGCGCCGCTGGAGTATGCGCACTGGCCGCTGTTCGGGAGACCCCACCGTCAAAGCCGGTAAGCCGCCGACGCCGTGCCGCGCCAGATCCTGTCCTGTTCTTCCGCGGACAGCGTCTCCAGTTCTCGGCTCACGGCTCCCACCCACGCCTGGTAAGGCGCCGCCAGCAACAGCACCGGCCAGTCCGATCCGAACATCAGGCGCCGCGGCCCGAACGCTTCCAGCACCACGTCGAAGTAGGGCTCCAGGTCGCCGTACGTCCAGCCGCCCCAGTCGGCCTCGGTGGCCATCCCCGATAGCTTGCAGCAGACGTTCTCGCGCTTTGCCAATTCCAGCATCTGCTCGCGCCACGGCGAGAACGAACGCTCGCGGATGCGGGGTTTGGCGATATGATCCAGCACGAATACCTGACTCGGATGCCGATCCACCAACTCGATGGTTTGCGGCAGGTGGCGATCGAACACCAGCAGATCGTAGACCAGCGCGTACTCACGAAGGAGAGAAATGCCGCGGTTGAAGTCTTCGCGCAGCATAAAGAGGTCGTCGGGTTCGTCGTGCAGAACGTGCCGCACGCCCTTCAGCCCCGGATCGCCGGCGAATTCGTCGAGATACCGGCGTAGGTCCGGATCCGCCAGTGGAACCCATCCGACCACGCCTCGGATCATGGCCGCCTCGCGCCTCAACCCAAGCAGCCAACGCGTCTCCTCCACCGTCTGACGCGCCTGCACCGCGACCGTGCCGCCAATGCCGCTCGCCTGAAGCACGGCCTGGAGCTCAGGCACCAGGAAATCGCGCCGCAGGACGGTCATCTCCGGTGACATCCAGCCATAGTCACGATCGTTAAATTGCCAGAGGTGGTGATGGGCGTCGATTTTGAGTGCCATCAGCGATAATCCCACTCGTAATTGTGCGCGGGCGTCAGGATCTCCCGAACCCGATCGAGCAGCGCGCCATCGCAAGACTCTTCGCACCAGCGGACGTTTCGCGCAACCGAGTCCGGATTTGCGGAGGTGAAGAGAGTGGTCGTTATGTCAGGATTGCCGGCCGCGAACTGCAACGCCAACTGGCTGATCGAAACGCCTTCCACACGACAGAACCGGGCAGCCTCCCGGAATGTTTCGCGGTGCTGCGGGCTCGCCGGATGCCAGTCCGCGGGACCGCGCTCGGTAAGCAGGCCGGAGGCGAACGGCGAGCCATTGATGATTCCTACGCCCCCGGCCCGGGCCATGGGGACCAGGTCCAGCAGACCGGTGTCGTTCAGGCAGTAGTGGTTGTGAATGAGCGCGGCGTCAATGCTCAGCGAGCGGAGGATTCTCTGCCAGAGATCGAGAGGATAGATGCCGAAGCTCACTCCTCCGATGCGGCCCTCCCTCTTCAGTTCGCAAACTGCTTCGTATCCTTCGGCGAGCGCCCACTCCGTGTGTTTCCGGCCCTGGTACTCGATGTCGTGAATGTGAATCAGATCGAAGTACTCCACTCCCAACCGCGCCGCACTCTCGTCGATCGACCTGCGGATGGTCTGCCGCGAGTAGTCCAGAGTATCGTTTCCATAGGATCCGGGCGCGGTGTACTTGCCGACCTTGGTGGAAAGATAGTAGCGGCTGCGGGGGACGCCGCGGAGCGCCTTCCCCAGTACGGACTCGGCCAGCGTCCCTCCGTAAGCCGGAGCTACATCGAAGTAGTTGATTCCGCAATCGAGCGCCGCATGGACTGCCGCGATGCCCTCGGCCTCCTCCACCGGGTGGAACACGCCGCCCAGGGAAGACGCGCCGAAGCTGAGGCGGGAAACCTTCATCCCGGTCCTGCCGAGTTCGCAGTACTCCACGTCAACCTCCTTGCCACACCACCGGACGCCGGCCGGCACCGATTAGGTTATTCCCTTGTGTGTGCTGCCGGCAAGGACATCCCTGGCGTTTGTCAGCACCATTTTCGGCGTGCCGGGTTATAATGCCGAACGATGTCCCGGATCGAAGAGGTTCCCGGCGGCCACCGGGGAGCGACGTGGGCTCGATGAAATGGTCCATGAACTGGATCGATACCAGCGTACTGGCCATGTACCTCGTTGGCATTACGCTATTCGGCATTTGGATCGGCTTCCGCCGAAATGCGTCGTCGCAGCAGTACTTCCTTGCCAACAAGTCCCTCGGATGGTTCACCATCGGCGCCGCGGTCTTCACATCGAATATCTCCACGATTCACCTGGTCGGGCTGGCGGCCTCGGGAGCCAAGGATGGCATGGTGATCGGGAATTTCGAGTGGATGGCCTGTTTCACGCTCATGTTGCTGGGGCTCGTCTTCGCGCCGTTCTACATCAGGTCGCGCGTCTCCACTCTGCCTGAGTTCATGGAAAGGCGCTACTGCTTACGGGCGCGCACGTTCTTAGCCGTAATCGGATTGTTGGGAGCGCTGTTGATTCACATTGGGATCAGCTTATTTGCCGCGGCCAAACTGTTTGAGAGTTTCCTCGGCGTTCCCATGCTCTTCACCATCGTGATCCTCTCGCTTTTCACGGTAACGTATACGGCATTGGGCGGGCTGAAAGCGGTCGTAATGACCGAGAACATCCAGGTCTGTCTGTTGCTGGGCGGAGCGTTGCTGATCACGGTCCGCGGGCTTCAGGCTCTCGGTAACGTCGGCATCCACGATCTGACGCAATTCCAGGCCGCGGTCCAACCCGGCCAGTTCAGCATGTTGCGGCCGGTCTTCGACGGCGCCGGGAGGCTGAACGGATACTCCTGGCTTGCGGTTCTGCTGGGATACCCGATTCTCGGTATCTGGTACTGGTGCGCGGATCAGACCCACGTCCAGCGTGTTCTTGCCGCCAAGGACCTGAAGGCCGCCCAAAACGGACCGCTGTTCGCGGGTTTTCTCAAAATCAGCCCGGTTTTCCTCATGGTGCTGCCGGGTGTGATTGGATACGCCCTTTGGAACAAAGGCGCGATTCATTTACCGGCGGTGGCAGGCTCCGGCGTTCCGGACTACAACGCCACGCTGCCGACGCTGATCGCCTTTCTGGTTCCGGTCGGGCTCAGGGGGCTTCTGGCCGCGAGTATGGCGGCCGCATTGATGAGTTGCATGGCCGCGGCCCTGAATAGCTGCGCGACGCTCATCTCGATCGACATCGTCAAGCGCCACTCACCCGGCATGGCGGATTCCAGCGTCGTCCGGATCGGGCGGATTATGACGGGCGTCATTATGCTTCTGGCGATGCTCTGGTCCACGCAGGGGAGTCAATTCGGCACCATCTTCGAGGCCATCAACAAGATTCCGATGACGTTCGCACCGGCGGTCACGACCGTCTTTCTCCTCGGCATTCTCTGGAAGAGGGGAACCTTCGAGGGGGCGATGGCGACGCTCTATGCGGGTTCTCTGATCGGCGCCGTTTACTTCGTGTCCGACCTGCCCGGCGTGGGCCGGTGGATCCTGGGAACGCGGGCCCTCCCCGGGTTCAGCGGGCTCGTCACGGATCCCGTCCAGGGCTGGGGCATTCCATTCATGTTGGTTGGGCCGCTGCTGACCGTGCTGTGCGCCGCCATCTACGTCATCGTGAGCCTGAGCACCCCGGCGATGAACCAGGCTGCCATTCAAGAGGTTTGTTGGGACCGTCCATTCGCGTTTCTGAGAGGACGAATACGGGGCGCCAGCGATCCGCGGTTGGTGGCCCTCGCGCTTGCCGCGGTAGTGTCGTGCCTTTACGCGATCATGCGGTGAGTCTGGGACAGCCACTGAGTGCTATTACTATTGGAGCATGGATCATGAACGAAGAATCGATACCTAAGGCAACGGAAACCGAGATCCGCGCCGGCAGATTGCTGACATCGTTTCTCCTCCTGGTTTGCGTTTCGGGTTTTGCGGTGGTGGCCCTGCACGCCCAGGGCCGCGCGGCATCAAAGCCGAGCTATGAACCGACATGGCGGTCCCTGCGGACGTACCCGGTACCGCAGTGGCTTCGGGACGGCAAGTTCGGCATCTATACTCACTGGGGTATCTATGCCGTGCCCGCCGTCGGGCCGAACGGGACCTGGTACTCCCACAATCTCTACTTCTATCCGAATGGCCCCGAGCGTCTGCATCAAGAGGCCACTTACGGACCGCTCGAGAAGTTCGGCTATAAGGACTTCATTCCCATGTTCACCGGAGAAAAGTTTAACGCCGACGAGTGGGCGGACCTTTTCCGGAAAGCGGGCGCGCGCTTTGCCGGGCCCGTCGCCGAGCACCACGACGGGTTTTCCATGTGGGATACGAAGTACTCCGAGTGGAACGCCGCCAGGATGGGCCCGAAACGCGACGTCGTCGGAGAACTGGAGAAGGCCATCAAAGGCCATGGCATGAAGTTTGTCACTGCCTTTCACCACGCCGAGAATTGGTACTTCTTCCCGGTTTGGGATAAGCGCTACGACTGCGGCGATCCCCGCTACTCAGGTCTTTACGGACCCATCCACGACCAAGGCGCGCAGCCCAGTAAGCAGTTTCTCGACAGGTGGGAGGGCAAGCTTCTCGAAGTCATCGATAAATACGACCCGGATATGATCTGGTTCGATTTTGGCCTGGGTGCCGTTCCCGAGGTGTACAAGCGGGATTTCCTCGCATACTACTATAACAAGGCCGTATCGCGCGGCAAGGACGTTGTAGTCACTTACAAGAATCACACCTTGCCGCCCGGTGTAGGCATCGACGACCTCGAACTCGGGCAGGAGCGGGAGCTGACTTATCACGAGTGGATCACCGACTCAACCATGGATACCGGCGAGGCATGGGGCTACGTGGAGGGATCGGGCTTCAAGACCGTCGACAACCTCGTCACCAATCTTGTGGATCGTGTAAGTAAAAATGGCTACCTTCTCCTGAATGTCGGCCCGAAAGCGGACGGATCTATTCCGGAAGAGGTGAAGCGCCGTCTGCTCGACCTGGGCAAATGGCTTGAAGTGAATGGCGAGGCGATTTACGGGACCACTTCGTGGGTCGTCGCCGGGGAGGGGCCGACCGGACTCGAGAAGGCGGGACCGTTCAATGAAAGCAATACCATCCGCTATACCGCCGCGGACATCCGCTTCACCGCCAAAGACAACGTGCTCTATGCCACCGCGCTCGCCTGGCCAGGCGAGAAGATCACGATCAAAAGCCTGGCCGGAGGCTCGGACCCCTCCAAGCCGTTCCAGAACGGCCTTTACGCGTCGGAGATCGTTTCCATTACGATGCTCGGTGACGGTCACCCGCTGCAGTGGCAGTTGACCAGGGACGGTCTCACCATCGAAACCCCCAAGCGGCCGCCCTGCGAGCACGCCTTCGTCTTCAAGATCGTGCGCAGGCGGCCATTATGAAGGCAATCGGGAGAATATGACGAAATGAAAACGCTCAAGCTGTTTCTCGGATGCGGGCTGCTCCTGGCAGCCGGATTCGCCGCCGCGACCCGCCATTCCGGGGCGCGCCGCGTCGGCATGGTGATTGGCATCAAGCCGGAGAAACTCGCCCAGTACAAGGCCCTCCATGCCGGCGCTAACCCGGGAGTGCGCGATCTCCTGTCGAAGTATCACATGAAGAACTTCTCGATCTATTTGCAGAAGCTGGATGACGGCAGGCCGTATCTGTTCGGCTACTACGAATACGATGGCCAGGACTATGACGGCGATATGGCGCGGTTAGCCAGGGAGCAACGCAATCTGGACTGGCTTCGAGTCACCGACCCCATGCAGGTCCCGCTGGGCGGACACACCACCTGGGCGCCAATGGAAGAGGTCTATCACAACGATTGAGGGCGCCAGGGACACTCCTCGGCCGCCTCCTTCCCGTCTGCTATCCTCAAGTAAAGCATCGGCACTCAGCCGGCGTACCCCAGCATGAAAAAACTTCTGGCTCTGAACCGCGGTGAAATTGCCATTCGCATTCTGCGTGCCGCCAATGAATTAGGCTTGCGCACCGTGGCTGTCTACTCCGAAGAGGACCGGCTCGCGCTGCACCGCTTCAAAGCCGACGAAGCCTACCCGATCGGCCAAGGCAAAGGTCCGGTAGAGGCGTACCTGGACGTCGACGGCATCGTCGCCCTGGCCAGCGAAAAGGAAGTCGACGCAATCCATCCGGGCTACGGCTTCCTCTCCGAAAATTCCGCCCTGCCGCGCGCCTGCGAGCGTGCCGGCATCACCTTCATCGGTCCCTCCGCCGGGTTGCTGGAGTTACTGGGCGACAAACGCGCCGCCCGCCGCCTGGCCGTCCGCGCCGGCATTCCCGTGGTGCCCGGCGCCGAAGATCCGGTCCGGAATGTCCGCCAGGGGGAGAGCGTGGCCGCCAAAATCGGCTTTCCGCTCATCGTTAAAGCGGCCTTCGGCGGCGGCGGCCGCGGCATGCGCGTGGTGGAACGGGAGGCCGATTTCTCCGCGCTCCTCGAAGAAGCCCGCCGCGAAGCCGCCGCCGCCTTCGGCAACGATGCCGTCTTTATCGAACGTTTCGTGCGCCGCGCCAAGCACATCGAAGTGCAGATTCTGGGCGACTGCCACGGCAACATCCTGCACCTCTATGAGCGTGATTGCTCCGTGCAGCGGCGCCATCAGAAAGTCGTCGAAGTGGCGCCCGCGGTCTCTCTCGACCCCGGCATTCGCACCGCCCTGGCCGAAGCCGCGGTCACCCTCGCCCGCGCCGCCGGATACGTCAACGCCGGCACCATCGAGTTTCTGGTCGACGCCGATTCGCTCGATTGGTACTTCATCGAAGTCAACCCCCGCATCCAGGTGGAACATACCGTCACCGAGATGGTGACCGGCATCGACCTGGTGCGCAGCCAGATCCAGGTGGCGCAGGGACTGGCCCTCCATGGGCCGGAAATGAACCTGCCCGCCCAGCCCGGCGTTCCCCTCTATGGCTACGCGCTGCAGTGCCGCATCACCACCGAAGATCCGGCCAACCATTTCACCCCCGATTACGGCAAACTCTCCACCTATCGCTCGCCCGCCGGTTTCGGCATCCGGCTGGACGGCGGTTCGGCCTACGGCGGCGCCGTCATCACGCCCTACTACGATTCGCTGCTGGTGAAAACCACCGCCTGGGGCCGCGACTTCCCGCAGGCCTGCCAGCGCATGGACCGTTGCCTGCGCGAGTTCCGCGTGCGCGGCGTCAAGACCAATATTCCGTTTCTCGAAAACGTGGTCAACCACCCCGATTTTCAGGCCGGCAAAGCCACCACCGGATGGCTCGAAGAGACCCCCGCGCTGTTTCAGTTTCAACCCCGCCGCGACCGCGCTACCCGGCTGCTCCTTTACCTGGCCGATGTGATCGTCAACGGCAATCCCTCGGTCGCCGGCAAGCTGCGTCCCACCCGTTTGCGTCCAGCCGCGCCGCCCCCGCATATCCCCGGCGCCCCGCCACCCGGAACCCGCCAACTGCTGCGCGAGCGCGGTCCGGAGGGGTTGGCCGAGTGGGTGCGCTCCCAGAAGAAACTGCTGATCACCGACACCACCTTCCGCGACGCTCATCAATCGCTCCTCGCCACCCGCGTCCGCACCCACGACATGACGGCCATCGCCAACTTCGTGGCCCACCGCCTTCCCCAGCTCTTCAGCCTGGAGATGTGGGGCGGCGCTACCTTCGACGTCGCCATGCGGTTCCTCCACGAGGACCCTTTCGCCCGCCTGCGCCGCCTGCGCGACGCCATCCCCAATATCTGTTTCCAGATGCTGCTCCGCGCCTCCAACGCCGTCGGCTATACCGCTTATCCCGATAACGTGGTTGCCGAATTCATTTACGAGGCCGCCGCCCAGGGCATCGATATCTTTCGCCTTTTCGATTCCCTCAACTGGCTGCCGAACATGAAGTCCTCCATCGAGGCCGTGCGCAAGACGCGCTCGGTGTGCGAAGCCGCCATCTGCTACACCGGCGACATCCTCGACCCCCGCCGCGACAAGTACTCGCTTGCCTATTACGTCCGCATGGCCCAGGAATTGGAGCGCATGGGCGCGCACATGCTGGCCATCAAAGATATGGCGGGCCTGTGCCGTCCTTACGCGGCCGAAAAGCTGGTAAAGACGCTGCGCCGGGAAATCGGCATCCCCATCCACTTTCACACCCACGATACCAGCGGCGTAAATGCAGCCTCCGTCTTGAAAGCCTCCGAAGCCGGCGTGGATATTGCCGATGCCGCGATTGCCTCCATGAGCGGCCAGACCAGCCAGCCCAACCTGAATTCCGTCGTGGCCGCGCTCGCTCACACCCGGCGGGACACCGGTCTCGACCTGGACGCGCTCAACCAGTGCTCCGATTACTGGGAAATCGTGCGCGAGTATTACGCGCCCTTCGATACCGGCCCCAAAAGCGGCACCGCCGAAGTCTACCTGCATGAGATGCCGGGCGGCCAGTACACCAATTTCAAGGAACAGGCGGAATCCATGGGGCTGGGCGCGCGCTGGGGCGAAATCGCGCGCGCCTACGCCGCCGTCAACCAGGCCTTCGGCGATATCGTCAAGGTCACCCCGTCCAGCAAGGTCGTCGGCGACATGGCCATCTTCCTGGTGAACCACGCCGTGACCATGGAACAGTTCGCGCGCCTGGGTCCGGATCACACTCTCACCCTGCCAACTTCGGTTGTCGAGATGTTCATGGGCGCGCTTGGCGAGCCGCCCGGCGGTTGGCCGAAAAAGCTCCAGGCCACCATTTTGCGCGGCGCCAAACCGCGGCGCGGCCGCCCCGGCGCGAACCTCCCGAAAGTCGATTTCAGCGAAACCGGCGCCGCCCTGGAGCGCAAGATCGCCCGCCGCCCGGCCCACGACGAGATCCTCAGCTACCTGATGTATCCCGACGTCTTCGTCAAGTTCGCCCGCAATCGCCAGGCGTGGGGCGATGTGGATGTGCTGCCTACCCCGGAGTTCTATTTCGGCATGCAGCCCGGCGCCGATATCACCGTCGAGCTCGAGCCCGGCAAATCCCTCGCCGTCAAGTTCCTCACCGCCGGCGAACCCCACCCCGACGGCACCCGCACCGTCTTCTTCGAGTTAAACGGTCAGCCGCGCGAGGTAGCCGTCCGTGACGCCAGCCTGGAGGTCAAGGAAAAGCCCCGCGCCAAGGCCGACCCGTCCGAACCCGGCCAGATCGGCGCGCCCATCCCGGGCGTAGTTTCCACCGTCGCCGTCGAACTGAGCCAGCGCATCCAAAAAGGCGACCGCCTGCTGGTGATGGAAGCCATGAAGATGCAGAGCACCGTATACTCTCCCGTCGCCGGCACGGTGAAGCAACTCCTCACCCATCCCGGCCAGCGGGTGGAAGCCAAGGACCTGCTGCTGGTAATCGAAGCGGGCAGCGATCAGCGGTCAGAAGCTGTGAAAAAATCGGCTGCAGCCGAAAAAGCGCAGGCGTAAACGCCTACTCCACACAGATTCCAATGCACTTGCCGACCTTGTGGAGTAGGCCTTCGGCCTGCGATTTGTTTTTTCACAGGTTCTCAGCCGTCAGCCAGCCGGTCGCGCCGTGCACATTTCAGAAGTGGGACAGCCGATCGCTTTCTGTCGTCCGTCATGCCTGCACAGGGGACGAGCGCCCGACAGACGACAAAAGTCGATCGTCCGTCCCACCTTGTACTCGCGGGCCACCCCCGCAGGCTTTCCCGGATTCCGCCGATAAGACAAGTCGAGAGGTATCGGCAGTGCCCATCGACCAGTCCATTGTTCCCGAAGACGCCACGTTCCAGGAGCTGTTCGACAGCGCTCCGGTGGCGTATCGCGAATTGGACCGGGACGGCGTGATTCGCCGCGTGAACCGTGCCGAGTGCGCCCTGCTTGGTTACGAGGCGGCCGAGATGTTGGGGCGGCCGGCCTGGGAATTCGTCGCCGCGGCGGACCGGGAGGCCAGCCGCGAGGCGGTCCGCCGGAAACTGTCTGGGGAACAGCCCTCGGAACCGGTCCAGCGCCGTTTCATCCGGCGCGACGGCGGTGAGTTGTGGATCGAAGCCCACGACACCCTGGTGCGGAACGCGGCGGGCGAGACAGTCGGCATCCGCAGCGTCCTGCTGGACATCACGGCGCGGAAGCAGGCGGAAGCATATCGGGAAATGGACCGGAAAGTCCTAGGGATACTAAATGAGCCGGGAAGCTTGCAGGATGCCATCCAGCGCGTCCTCGCCGGGTTGAAAACGCTGACCGGGTGCGATGCCGTGGGCATTCGCCTGCAAGACGGGGACGACTTTCCGTATTTCGCCCAGGAAGGCCTTTCCAGGGATTTTCTGCTGACGGAAAACACCCTGATCGAGCGTGCCGCCGACGGCGGGGCGTGCCGGGACAAAGACGGCAAAGCCAGGCTGGAATGCACCTGCGGTCTGGTCGTTTCCGGCAGGACCGACCCGGCTAATCCGCTCTTTACGCAGGGGGGAAGCTGCTGGACGAACAATTCATCCCTGCTGTTGGACATCCCGCCCTTCGAGGACCCCCGGCTTCATCCACGCAACCGGTGCATCCATCACGGCTATGCCTCCGTGGCGCTGGTGCCCATTCGGAACCAGGACGGGATTGTCGGTCTGATCCACCTCAACGGCCGGCGCCAAGGACATTTCACCCTCGATACGATTGAACTCCTGGAAGGAATCGCATCGCACATCGGAGAGGCTCTGATGCGCAAGCGGATGGAGGAGTCTCTCAGCCGTCAGAACGGCATGCTCAATTCTTTGCTTGAAAACCTTCCCATGGGAGTCTTCATGGCGGAAGCCCCTTCCGGCAAACCCATATTCGCCAATCGCGCGGCCTTGAAGCTTTTGGGGCGCGGTATTTTGCCGGCCACCAGTCGGAATCTTGCGGAAGTTTACAAGATTCTTAGAAGGCCCGGCAACATCCCCTATCCTACCGAAGAACTGGCGATCGTCCGGGGCATACAGGGCAAGATCTCCCGCATCGACGACATGGTCGTGGTACGCCCCGACGGCGGAGAAACCATGCTGGAGGTTTTCGGTTCCCCCGTGACTGACGGCCAGGGGAAAATCTGGGCGAGCCTGGTGAGCTTTTCCGACATCACCGAGCGCAAGCGGACGGAGGAAGCGCTGCGCGAGAGCGAAGAGCGCTTCCGCATTATGGCGGACAGTTGCCCGACTGGGATCTGGGTGACCGACGCTCAGGGCGGGACTCGGTTCATCAACCGGGCATACCGGGAATTCTGCGGGGTAACCTCCGAACAGGTGGAGCGAGACGAGGGGCAGTTGCTGCTTCACCCGGACGATGCGCCGGAGTATGTCAGGACATTCCAGCGCGCGGTGCGGGACCATGCCCCCTTCAGGGCCGAAGCGCGCTTCCGTCGTGCCGATGAAGAGTGGCGGTGGGTGGAGCTGTACGCGTTGCCGCGCTTTTCGCCGGGTGGTGAATACCTGGGGCACGTCGGCACCAGTAAGGACATCACCGAGCGCAAGCGGGCGGAGGAGGCGCTGCGGGCGATGGAAGAACGCCACCGCATGCTGGCACAGGCCCTCGAAGGCGCGGGCGAGTGCATCAGCATCACCGACACCGAGGACCGCATTCTGTACGTCAATGGCGCATTTCTTCGGACCTATGGCTATCGGGAAGAAGAACTGATAGGGCGGCACATCGGCATTCTTCGCTCGGCGCGCACTTCCGAGGAAACGCAGCGTGAGATTCTTCCGGCCACGATGGCGGGAAGGTGGCGCGGAGAGCTGTGGAACCGCGCCAAGGACGGGCGGGAGTTCCCTATTTCGCTGGCCACTTCCGCGGTGCGCGACGAGGACGGGCGCAGGATCGCACTCGTGGGCATCGCCCGCGACATCACCGAGCGGAAACGCTACGAGGAGGAGTTGATTCACGCCCGCGAGGGCGCGGACGCCGCCAATCGGGCTAAGAGCTGTTTTCTGGCCAACATGAGCCACGAAATCCGCACCCCGATGAACGGCGTCATCGGCATGCTTCAACTGCTTGGCGAAACGGACCTCACTCCGGAGCAACGCCAATACGCCGCCGTGGCTCAGAGCAGCGGCCGGGCTCTGCTCACCCTGATAGACGACATCCTGGACCTTTCCAGGGTCGAGGCACGGAAGATCGTCCTTGAAAATGTGAGCTTCAGCCTGCGCGACACTGTCGAGGACGTCGTCCAACTGATCGAGGTCCAGGCGAACGCGAAGGGACTGGATCTGCATTCGCGCGTGTCGCCCGAAATTCCACCGCTCCTCGGCGGCGATCCCCACCGCCTGCGCCAGGTATTGATCAATCTCACCGCCAATGCCATCAAGTTCACCGAGCGGGGCGAGGTCGGATTGGATGCGGCACTCGAGAGCCGGTGCGGCCGCACCGCAACGGTTCGCTTCAGCGTCACCGATACGGGTATCGGGATACGGCCGGACCAGGCCGCGGGGCTGTTCTCGCCCTTCACCCAGGCGGACGTATCCACCACACGCAGGTACGGCGGCACCGGATTGGGCCTGGCCATTTCGAAGCAGCTTGCCGAGACGATGGGCGGAGCCATCGGTGTCGACAGCCGGGAAGGGGGAGGTTCCACTTTTTGGTTCACCGCTGTTTTCGACCTGGCGCCCCCCGGCCAGGCGCAGCTCGCGAGCCATCGGGCGGATCGGCGCTTCGGTGCGCCGGCTGGGACGGCTCTTAGGAAACCTGCGGCGCGAATCCTGGTGGCGGAGGACAATACCACCAACCGCGACGTAGCACTTGCGCAACTGCGGAAACTGGGATACACGGCCAGCGCAGTCGCCAATGGCCTCGAGGCTATCGAAGCGGTCGAGCGCGGCGGCTTCGACCTGGTGCTGATGGACTGCCAGATGCCGGTGATGGACGGCTTCGAAGCGACCCGCCGTATTCGCAGCTCGGCTCAGCCGGGCATTCCTGGCATTCCTATCGTTGCCGTCACGGCCGGCGCGATGCGGGACGACCGGGACCGGTGCATGCGCGAGGGAATGAACGGCTATCTTGCGAAACCGGTGGAGCTGGGACCGCTGGAGGATGTGCTTGCCAGATGGCTGCCCGTACCCGGCGCCGGTGACCGGCCGCAAACGCCCGGGCAGCCCCCCGGTGGGAGTATCGACGAGCAGGAAAAAGCCGGGCGGGCAACAGCCGTTTTCAATGCGGACGCTCTGCTGCGGAGGCTGATGGGCGACCGGCAACTCGCCGGCAGCGTCGTCAAAGGATTCCTCGAAGGCGCCCCCTCCCAGTTGCACAATCTGCGCGCGCGGCTCGATGAGGCGGACCGCCCTGGCGCCCGCTTGCAGGCGCACGCGCTTAAGGGAGCGGCAGCCACGGTTTCCGCGGAGGGTCTGCACGCGGTCGCCCTGGCAATAGAACAGGCCGGGGCCGCCGGCCAGTTGGATCGCTGCGGCGAGCTTCTGCCCCGCGCGGCGGAGGAACTCGAGCGGTTCGAGAGCGCTCTGAAGAGGGCCGGGTGGATATAGAAGCAAATGACGGCACTGGTTTCAAAGGATGACCATCGGCGATTATTTCTGACGACGAGCCGCGGCCGATAGCTGACTGCTAACCGCTGACGGCTTACCTACAGCGGTGTAATCGGCTTGGTATCGGTGCCTACGCGGAAGGTATGCGTCGGGCTGGCGCTCGCCGGCGCCGTGATCAGATAGGGCCGCAGCAGCAGAATAATATCGTCGGTGCTCTTGGTGTGAGCGTGCGTGCTGGTGAGCGCACCCAGGAAGGGAATCCGCGACAAACCGGCCACGCCGGCAATGGTGTGGGCATCGCTGGGGTTCACCAGTCCGCTCACCACCGCCCATTCGCCCAGTTTCAGACTCACCGTCGACTTCAGCACGCGGCTCGAAATCACCGGCAGGCCATCCACCGACTGACCGGTGATGAGCTGGAACTCCGCGTCCACTTCCATCGAGATTTCCTTGGCGCTATGGATGTATGGCGTGACCTTGAGCAGAAAGCCCAGATCCTGGTACTGAAACGCCGGAATCGTGGCCAGCGCGTTGTAACCGGGGATGCTGCCCGATGTGCCCGTACTCGCGCTCACCGTCAGCGTGGCCGCGCTGCTGGCGATCGTTCCCACCGCGTTCGTAACCGTCACCGTATAAAAATACCCGTTGTAAGTCGAAGTCAGCGTAGGTGTAGTGTAAGAGTTCGAAGTAGCTTCGCTAATGGCGGTTCCATTTTGATACCACTGGTAAGTGAGCGGCGTGGTTCCCGTGGCGATGACGTTAAAGGTCGCTGTCAGGCCCGCGATCACGGTCTGGCTCAGCGGCTGCGAGGTGATCGTCGGCGCGCCCGCCGCGGCGCTGACCGTCAACGTCGCCGCGTTGCTGGTGAGGGTGCCCACGGAGTTCGTGACCGTCACCGTGAAGATCGACCCGTCGTCGGTCGCGGCCACCGCCGCCGTAGTGTAAGAATTCGAAGTGGCTCCGTCGATGGCGGCTAGGTTGTCATACCACTGGTACGCAAGCGGCGTGGTTCCCGTGGCCGACACGTTGAAGGTGGCCGTCTCTCCCACGCTTACCGTCTGGCTCTGCGGTTGCGAAGTGATCGTCGGCGCGCCGGTGACCGCGCTCACGGTCAGCGTAGCCGAGACGCTGGTCACCGCGCCGACGGTGTTCGACACCGTCACCGAGAACGTCGCCCCGTTATCGGTGAGCGCCACCGCCGAAGTGGTATAAGAGCTCGAGTTGGCCCCGGTGATGGTGGTTCCGTTCTCGCTCCACTGATAGTAAAGGGGGGTATTGCCGGTGGCCGTCACGCTGAAGGTCGCCGTCAGACCTAAGGTCACGGTCTGGTTCTGCGGCTGCGTGGTAATGGAAGGCGCGCCCGCGACCGAAGTGACCGTCAGTGTCGCTACCGTGCTGGTAACGGTGCCGGCCGAGTTGGTCACTTCCACCGAGAACGTCGCATCGTTGTCGGCGAGCGTTGCGGCGGGCGTGGTGTAAGTGTTGGAGGTCGCGCCCGAGACGGCGATTCCGTCCTCCAGCCACTGGTAACTCAACGGCGCCGTCCCGGTGGCCCCCACGCTGAAAGTCGCCGTGTTGCCGATCGTCGCCGTCTGGCTCTGCGGCTGGGTGGTGATGGTGGGCCCGCCCGAAGCCGTCGCGCCGCCGATGCCGCCGCTCGAGTAGCTCGAAGTGACCACCGGATACCGGTCGCCTACGTGGAGCGAAGCCGCCTGTCCGTCCACGCTTCGCAATTGCGCCGCCAGCAGGTTCGACGTGCTGCTCTTGGTAAGCTGCGCCACCAGCGAAGCGTTCATGATCCCGATTCCGACCAGCGACGTCCCGCCGCCGAAGCTCAGGAATCCGGCCAGGCCCGACGGCAACGACAGGCTCGCCAGGTTGTTCATCCAGGTCGTCAACGGCATGAGCGTGAACATGTCCGGAAAATTGATGCCGTAAGTGATGGCGTCGTTCCGCGACACTTCCACCAGGCGGGCCTCCACCATTACCTGGGCTTGCGGGCGGTTCAATTCCTGGAACAGCGCGCGCGCGGGCAAAATCTTCGAGAGCCGGTCGCGCAGGATCACCGTACGGCTGGCGGAATCGAACGACACTTTCTCCAGCCCCATGGTCTGCTGCACCGCCGTGATGAGGCTGTTGAAATCCTGCGGCGTGCTGGTTTCGGGCAGCGGAATGGCTACTGCCACCGAGGGCTCATTGCTCTGGCGCTTCTGCGCCGTATCTTTGGAAACCAGGAACAGCTTGGGCGAGAGCGGAACCAGAAAAGTCCCCGTGGCCAGTTCCAGCCCGTGCAGCGCTTCGCGGTAACTCACCTCGCGCAATTCGAAATGAAACGCCGGGCCGGGCAGGTAATCGGCATCGAAGACGCAATCCAGACCGAACGCCTTGGCCACGTCCTGGTAGGTCTTCCTCGGGTCCTCGCGCAGATCGAAGTCTCTCGTGCCGGGGTCGGCCGAAAGGTCCGTGGGTGGCAGCGGCCGCTGGGCATCCGCCAGATCGCGGACCGTCGCCGCGGGCAGCGGCGGCGTTTCGTCGCCACCCAAGCCTTCCAGATCCGCCCCTAGCGGGGGCATCAGCCTCGATTCCAGGGCGGCGCGCGTTTGCAATGCCTGCTCGTGCTGCCAATACTTCGGATTATTCGGCTCCAGCGCGGCCGCCCGCGCGTAGAGCAGAAACGCCTGCGTAATATGCCCGTCTTTTTCCGCGGCGCGGCCTTCTTCGTACAATTCCCAGGCGGTGGACTCGCCGGCCGCCGGCGCCAGCCGTGCGCCGGTCAGCCCAAGTATCAGCAGGCTCGGAATGAACACACTTCGCCGCACACTGGATTAGACGGAGAATCGACCGGAAACGTGCAAATCGAAATGGCTCTTGGTGGGACAGGCCTCCCGGCCTGGCTATGAAGTTCCGGCATGGTTTCGCCCGCGATGCCGGCCTTGTCCTTTGGGGAGGCATGACAGACGACAAGAAACGACCGTCTGTCCACGTCTGTCCCACCTCCGTCTCGGCGCTATTCTAACAATGAGGACCTGTTCCACATGAATCGACGTGATCTGCTCGCCTCTGTCGCGCTGACGGCTCTTAACGCCGAGGCGCAGGAGCTTTCGGCGCCGCCGGCTTCCTCGCTCTACGTCCCCAAGGCCCAGGCCGTCGAGGACCGCAAGTTTCTGCACGACTTCATGGACGAGTTCGCCTTCGTCGATCTCATCACAACGTCACCGGCGCTGCGCATCACGCATGTCCCCGTTCTGCTCGATCGCGCCGCTGGCCCGTACGGCGCCATCCTCGGTCACATCTCGCGCCAGAACGAACAGGCCAAGGCGTTCGACGGCCGCGAGGAGGCCGTCATCGTGTTCCGCGGGCCGCACGGCTATATTTCGCCCGCCTGGTACCACAACCGGCAGGCCGTGCCCACCTGGAACTTCGCCGTGGTGCATGCCACCGGCAAGCTCCGGGCAGTGACGGAACCTAAGCCGTTGCATGCGTTCCTCGCGCGCCTGGTCGATAAGTTCGAGAGCTACCAGGGAACCGACTACGATTTCTCCAAGCTGCCGGACAGCTACGTCGACGGCATGCTCGCGGGCATTGTCGGATTCGAGATGCGGATCGAGCTGCTCGAAGGCAAATTCAAACTCGGGCAGGATCGCAGCGAAGCCGACCGGCAGGGCATTTTGAGCCATCTCGAAAAAGCCCGCGGCGAGCGCTCGCTCTACGACCTGACGGCCGGCTTCTACCAGCGCAAGCCGTGAACGGCGAGCCGATCGTTGCCCGCGATCTACCGGCTTTCCGAACACCGGGCTACTCGACGCGAAAGCCGCCGGCCACTTCGATCCCCGCCAGTTCCTGGCCGGCAAGCACGGCTGGAACCCGATTCACTAAAGGCTCCGGCGTCGCCAGTAGCGCCAGCAGATCGCGAGTGAGCAAGTGCAATTCTTCGGCGCTCACGTTGGCCGGAACCAGCCGCGCCGACCCCATGGAATCGGCCAAACGTTCGGTGCGGGGGCTGGCCGAGGCGCGGAAATCGGAGATCTCCCGGCCTTGCTGCTCCAGGCTCAGGCCAATCCAGCGTTGGACGTACCCTTCATGCAGCCGGGCCAGCACCTGCTGCGTCTCCCGCTCGCCGAATTCCCGCACGGACTCGGCGTCGCCATACCCCCGGCCCTGGTCGCGCAGGCTGGACAAATACATCAGCGCCGAAACTATATTAGGGAAAGCCAGCATGCGCCCGCTCCAGTAGTCGGCGCAGGTGCGCGGTTTCGCGCTTACGATCAGCGACGGCACCGGCGCTGCGTTCTGCTCTTCCTGCAGGAAGCAGCTCTCGTAAGCCCGGTCCAGTACCTCCTCGGTTAATTCGAGCTTCAGGTTTTCGAACCGGATCAGGTTGAGCGCGTGCGTGAGCACGTCGCGCGGATGGCAGCGCCGCATCGGCTTGCCGGTCTCGCGATAGTGGCTTTGGAGGAAGCCCTCCACCAACCTGGCCGGATAGGCGAGCCGCCGCGCGTTGCAGAAGTTTTCGAAGATCAGCTTGAACTCGTCCTCGGCCGGCCCGCGCATCAGCATCTTATATTGAATGCGCCGCAGAAACGCTTCGTCCCCCAGGTCGGCGGGGTTGAGGTTGGTGGAGAAAACCAGGAACGTCTCGAAAGGCGCCGTCATCTTGCCGCCGGTCACGAAGTTCAAATAGTCGACGCGCCTGTCCATCGGCACGATCCAGCGATTCAGCACCTCCGCCGGTCTTGCGCGCTGCCGCCCGAAATCGTCGATCAGGTAGATTCCGTTGTTGGCCTTCAACTGAAACGGCGCCTCGTAGATTTTGGATACGGTGTTGTAGCGCAGGTCCAGCATCTCCAGCGTCAACTCGCCGCCGGTGACGATGAACGGCCGCTTGCAGCGCACCCAACGCCGGTCATGGCCGTGCTTTTCCGCCACCGCCAGGGCCGAAGGCTCGTCCTCGTCGTGGTCGAGTCTCTGGTGATAGATCGGGTCGTAGAGCTGAATAATGTTCCCCTGGCACTCGATGGCGTTCGGCAGATACACGCTCTCGGTATCCAGATTGTTGAGGTGCTCGATCAGAAACGTCTTGCCGTCGCCGGGCTTGCCGTACAACAGCAGCGAATTTGCCGAACTCACCGCGGGGCCGATCTGCGACAGGGTGCGCTCGGTCGTGACCATGCCGGCGAAGGCCTGGCGAAGGTTGTCCTTGTCGATCCATCCCTCGTTCGGGCGCTGCCGCCGAACCACTTCCATGTACTGCGCCAGCGGCACCGGAGCCGCTTCCGCATACTGGTTGGATTCCAGAACCTCGCGCGCGCGCGCCCGCCCGGCCTCGGTGAGCGACAACAGGGCGGCCACGTTGCCCATTCCCAGCGACCGCTTGACCTGAATCAGGTGCTGCAGCTTCAGGGCCTCCAGCAGATCCTGAATGACGCTGAACTTGAGTCCGATGATCCGCGACAGATCCTGGCCGAAGATATCGCCGCGAAAATATAGGATCTTCAGCGCGAGCTGTTCGACAATGGATGGACTAAGTCCAGTCTCCTCAATCGATTCGGGTTCGACTGGTGCAGGCGGTGTATCTTCCAGAAACATTACGGCCCCTTGGAAACAGCACCTTTAACTCAAGAAATTCACCTACTATTAGAACTAAGTTAGATCCAGGTAGGAAGATTACCTTTGGTTAGTGGCTATACGTGGAATACGCGCGCCCGGCGGGTAAGAGTTTGCAACCGGCGAGATCAAAGGTAGAAACTGCGGAGTGCGGCCAGCACATCGTCCGGATTGATCACTTGTGATATGCCTCCAGCCATTGGTGCGATCTCGGCTAATGTGCGTGTGGGGCGGGTTGGCAACCCGCCGGGGGTCCGCCCCACCATTGGTGCCGGTGTTCGATAGTGGGCCAGCCTGCCCCACAAGACACTCCTGTCAGGCGCATTCGGCTGCACCGGCGGACGGGTTGCATGGGAGCACGCGCGGGCTCACGCCGAAGCGGGCGTGATAAGCGGCGGCGATCTCCCGGCTGAAGGATGCGGCCTTTTCCTGGGCCACCATGGTGACGGTGCAACCGCCGAAGCCGCCGCCGGTCATGCGTGCGCCGTAAACTCCGTCGATGGCGAGCGCGGTGTCCACCAGGAAATCCAGCTCCCCGCAGCTCACTTCGTAATCGTGCTGCAAACTGCGGTGGGATTCCACCAGCAATTTTCCCATCCGGACCAGGTCGCCGGCGGCGCTGGCCGCAACGAAGCGGCCGACGCGGGCGATTTCGCTCACCACGTGGCGAGCGCGCCGCGCTTCGGTTTCCGGCAAACTGACGGCGGCCAGGTGCTCCGGCGAGGCGTCGCGCAGGCTGGCCACTTCGGGGAATCGGGCGCGCAGCGCTTCCACCGCGGCGGCGCATTCGCGCACGCGATCGGCATAAGCGGAGCCCGAAAGCGCGTGCTTCACCATGCTGTTCACGGCCACGAAGGCGATGCCCTCGGGAAGGGCGACGTAGCGGCTCTGGAAAGTGCGGCAATCGAGCTCCACGGCGGTGTGTTCGCGGCCGAAGACGGATACGTATTGATCCATGATGCCGCAGGGCATGCCCACGAAATGCGATTCGGCGCGCTGCGCCAGGCGCGCGATCTCGAGCCGGTCGAGCGGCCGTCCGCCGAGGAGCGCTAATGCGCTGGACACCTCCAGCGCGGCGGACGAGCTGAGCCCGGAGCCTTCCGGTACAGTGCTGCGGATCAACAGATTGGCGGGCTCTATGGCGAAGCCGAGGCGGTCCAGCTCGCGCGCCACGCCGACGACGTAATCGCTCCAGTCTCCCCTCCGCGCCAGCGTGGGAACGGCCGCGGCATCGAACTCCCGCAATTCGCCGCGCTGCTCGGAATAGAGCCGCAGTTTGCCGTCCCGGGAGGGTGCGGTGGCCACCAGCGTGGCCAGATCCAGGGCTACCGGCAACACCAGGCCCAAATTGTAATCGGTGTGTTCGCCGATCAGGTTGACGCGGCCGGGTGCGCGGAACACGCGCAGGCCGTCGGCCGCGCCGAAGCGGCTGCGAAACGCCTCTTTCATGATTGTTTGCGGACCCTCCAGGCCGGCAGTGGCGGGAAACCGCCGAAGGCGAACATGACCAAACCGCAATCGAGACTGACATTGGCCCGAGTGAGAGCGGCGCGGCCATCCGCGGCGAGCACGCCCATGCCAGCCGCTATCACTCCCGTCAGCACGAAAAACCATCCCGAAGGCACTCGAAGAGCCATCATGTAAGCAACTCGGAAACCAGGCAAACCGGAGATTCAAGCCGATCGGCACGAGGCCGATGGCGATGCGCCGCGGCTTTCCGTACCAGCTTACGCCTTCCTGGGGTGGAATTCTCGTGAAGCGTCACGCCGAACCTCTCGACTGCATGGGCTTAAACAATAGGATTTACGAGAATAGCACAGGATTACACGCGCACCACCCGGTCCATCTCGAGGAACTCACGGATGACAGGGTGGTCGGACTTCTCCAGACCGGCTACGGGACCGAAGAAAAGCACGCCGCCGTCGGAGAGGAACACGACCCGGTCGGCGACTTTATACATAAGGTCGAGGTCGTGGGTGACCACCACGGAGGTGAGTTGGAGCTGGCGTTTGAGGCGCAGCATCAGGTCGCCGAGATGATCGCTCATGATCGGATCGACCATGGTGGTGGGCTCGTCGTAGAGGATGCACTGGGGCTGGGCGGCGAGAGCGCGGGCGATGGCGACCGCGCGTTTGTAGCCGGTGGAAAGATCCGCCGGATAGGCATCGCGGGCCTCGGCGATATCCACAAGCTGGAGCAGGCCGGATACCACGTCCTCCTTGTTGCGGGAGTCGTAATCGTCGCGGAGTTCGAGCGAGAAGAGGATATTCTCGGCCACGCTGAGGGAATCGAAGAGGGCGCCCGACTGGAACACCATGGTGACTTTGCGGCGGACCTTGCGCAGGTCGGCCTCGCCGAAATCGGTGACGTCTTCATGGGCGACGATCACGCGGCCTTTGTCGGGCTTGAGGAAGCCCATGATGTGAGACAGGGTAACGGATTTTCCCACGCCGCTGCGGCCGATGATGGCGACCGTCTCGCCGGGGTTGACGTCGAAATTGGAATCGACTAAAACCGGGCGGTCGAACGTCTTATAGACGTGGCGGAACTCGATGTAATGGGGATAGGGATCGGCATTCATAGGGCGGCCCAATCTTCGGGAGTGTTAACATTTTGAAAACAAACCGCTTCCGAGGTTTCGACCAGCTCGACCCGCAAGCCCTTGCCAGTCAGCAGGGCCATCACGCTGCGCTCTCCGGCGGCGAAGGCGCGCTCGACCCTGGCGTGGGCGCGCTGGCGCCACACGGCGCAGAGCGGCTGGATCTGAGCTGCCGGACCGGTGGCGGCGATGACGTCCGGTCCGCTTACGGCCGCTTCCATGGCGTCCATCAGACGCTCCAGAAACGCCGCCGTCAAGCGGGGCATGTCGCAGGCTACGATCAGGTTCGATTCCGCCCGCGTGCGGCCGAGCACGGAAACGACTGCGCCCAGCGGTCCCTGGCCCGGCCAGGCATCGGGGAGGAAGCCGTAGCCGAGCCGCGCGTGGGCCGGATCGGACCCCACCAAAGTGGCGCTGCCCGCGGCCCGTTCCACTTTTGCGGCCACGGCCGCGGCCATGGTGCCGTTATCGAAGGGCAAAAGGGCTTTGTCCCGCCCCATGCGGGAGCTGCGGCCTCCCGTGAGCACGTATCCCGCCCGCTTCACAGGGAAATGATACCATTGGCTTCCGGGCGCCCCGCGGTTGGCTTATACTGAGGAGTAAAACATTTTGGTCAGGGACTGTTTTAGACTGGGGTATGTAGCGGCCATGGCGGGCGCCGGATTCTGGGGAACGGGCTTGTGGGCGGCCAATGACGTGCCCGCAGCCGCCACGCGCCCGGTGAAGGTGACCAGCGTGGTACAGGCTGACGTGCGCACCGGGAAGTTGGTTCGAAACGTGGTGGTGACGCCCAGGATGGTAACTCGGCAAAGTGTGGCGGCGCACGCCCTGATCGGGTCGGCGGTGACCCCCCGCGAGGTGCCCCCGCTCGATCCGGCGCCGGCCAGGGCGGTTTCGGCCGGGACTGGGGGGAACTGGAACGAAAAAGTGGCTCAAATTGCGGCCCAGCACGATCTGCCCGTGGAACTGCTGCACTCGGTAATCAAGGTGGAGAGCAACTACAATCCGCGCGCCGTGTCGCCCAAGGGCGCTTTGGGGATGATGCAACTGATTCCGGCGACGGCCCAGCGATTCGGCGTCAACGACGTTTTCGATCCGGTGGACAACATTCAGGGCGGGGCGCGTTACTTGCGCTATTTGCTGGACCTGTACCATGGCGACTACCCCCTGGCGCTGGCGGCTTACAACGCCGGTGAGCGGGCGGTGGCCAAGTATGGATCGGTGCCTCCCTATTCCGAGACCCAAACCTATCTGAGACTGATAGCCCGAGAGATTCAAGAGGCCGTGAAAAGTACCGCGGCACAACCGAAGGTAACCAAACCCGCGGAGACGAAGCCGGAAGGGGCCGCCCACATCGAGGAAATCGTGGAACCGGACGGCACTGTGCATTACGTCTCCCGCTAAAGGCTTTTTCGAATGCGATGGACGTCGGCGTTCGTGCTCTTCGTCACCGCGCTGGCGGCCCAGGTCGACCGCCAGCCGGCAAGCGCGGTGACTGCGGTACGACACTGGGTACAGGGCGGCGTGGTCCGCATCGCGATCGAGGTGAGCGGGGAGTTCCGTTTCCGCAGCGACCGGCTGCACAATCCCGAACGGGTTTATTTCGACCTGGCGGACACGCGGCCGCAATTGGGCGACAAGCCATACTGGTCGGAGAATCTTCCGCAAGGCTCCGTGGTGGAGCGGTTACGGCTGGCGCAGACTACGCTCACCACCACCCGAGTGGTTCTGGACCTGAGCGGGGCGGCGGAGATCTCCACGGTGCAGCTCAGCAATCCGAATCGTCTGGTGATCGAGCTGCGTCCGGCCAATGGCGGGGTTACGCCGACGGGGGCAATGACGAGAGAAATCACGAGCGGGGTGGCCGGAGCAGCCGCGCCGCGGCCCGAGCCGGCTTGGGCGAGTCCGAATTCGGCTCCGTTTTCGTACTCTTCAAGGCTGGTCCGGTGGATGCAAAGCCTGCCGCCGGTGAAGGTTGCGCCGCCTCCGAATCCAATCCTGCCGGGCCCGCCTGCGATTCACGAGGAATCCGTGTCCAGGCCGCTCGCGCCATCGCTCGGATGGGTACCCCGCCCACCGCCGCTCGATAAGGCGCCGGTCGCGCCGGCTTCCGCCGCCAGCGCCGCCGCGGGGCTGCCGTCTGCGGAAATGGCGAAAGCCGCGCGCCGGACCGGCGATGGCGATACCTCGCTGGTGCGAACCCTGGGACTCAAGATTTCCCGCGTGGTGATCGACCCCGGCCATGGCGGCCACGACCAGGGCACCCACGGCCCCAACGGATTGCTGGAAAAGGACGTTGTGCTGGACGTCTCCTTGCGGCTGGGGAAGATGATCGAAGACAAACTCGGCGCGCAGGTGATCTACACCCGCACCGACGATACCTACGTGCCGCTCGAAGCGCGCACCGCGCTGGCGAACGAAAGGAAGGCCGACCTGTTCCTCTCCATCCACGGCAATTCCTCGCCGGTCGCGCGCATCGTGGGCACCGAGACGTACTACCTGAACTTTTCCGATTCCCGCGACGCGCTGGACGTGGCCGCGCGCGAAAACGCGATGTCGCAGAAATCCATTTCCGAGTTGCACGACTTGATTCAAAAGATCAGTCTGCACGACAAGCTGGAGGAATCCCGCGAGTTTGCCACCCGCATTCAGAACGCGCTGTTCCAGCTCACGGCGCGCAACTTTCCAGCCGAGCACAGCCGGGGCGTCAAGCGCGCCCCGTTCGTGGTGCTGATCGGCGCCAATATGCCTTCCGTATTGGCCGAGATCGGATTTGTCACCAATGCGCGCGAGGAAGCGCTGTTGCGGCGCCCGGACTACCGGCAGAAAGTGGCGGAGGCCCTGTTTCAAGGCGTATCCCGTTACGCCGATGGGCTGAGCCATTTCCAGGTGGCCGCGCGGACGCAGTGAATCGAAGCCTTCGGCGGTCAGCATTCCGCTCCGCCGCCTAAGCTGAATGCTGACTTCCGATCACTGCAAGCTTTTTCCCCATTTCCCCCCCCAATTCCCCTAGTCAATGCCTCCTTTGGGGGGATTGTTTCTTACAATTCGATCCACCAGAATAGTGGTAGGTGACCTATTTGAGCGACCTGTCGTGCGGGGCCGCCGAGCCCCTTCGCGCGGACAACTGCCCGATTGTGGTTGTCGAGGATCCGCAGATTCAAAAACTGATTCAGGGCCTGTTGGGCAGAAGTGGTTACCATGTCCAGGCAGCCGCGCAGGATTACCGCCGGACCTTGCTGGAAGGCGGCCGCCTGCCGAGCGTACTGATCACTAATCAACCTTCACTTTTCCTGGCATTTGCCGACGAGTTGCCGCTGCTGTATGTGGCGGCCCTGCCGGACCCGCGGTTGGCCTCGATGTTTCGCCGCTGCCGCGTGCTGCGCAAGCCCTTTCAAGCCTCCGAGCTGGTGGCTTCCGTCGATCAATTGATCCACGCCGCATAAGCCGGGGTGGGGTTCTTTCTGTGGCTCGACGGCGATCTGGCCTAAGGGCGACGTCGGCGGACCACCGTGGGGCAGACGGGCAGACCATCGTTTTTTGTGGTCTGCCCTATGCCCGGAACTCGACCATTCCACCCGTCCTCGTCTTTAGCCATAGAAAAAGAGCCCGGGTGGCAGACCACAAAAGCGACGGTCCGCCCCACGCCCGATGAATCTAAGGGAACCCGCCGGCGCCCCTTCATGTAGTCACCCGATTACAAAAGTCCCCTTACGCGGATTTTTGCCTTACAAGCCTCTTCCCGCCTGCCTTCCTTGCTCCTGCCTGCCGATATGAAAAATGTCACCCGAGCATTCAAGCGCGGGTCTCAAGAAGGGATTACAAACGAATGGTTCGACATCGGATTCTTTTTGCTATGCTCGCGCTTGCCATTTGCACGGGTTTGGCACAAGCTAATGTGCTGGCTCCAACGGTGACGGTGGTCTCCGCTCTCAAGTGCGACACCAACACCGGGACATCCGGTTCGGTAACGATCAAACTCATTGCGGCTACGGCGACCTCCGGCAGCAACGTCCTCGTAGGTCTGACACCCCCCACTGGGATCGCAGCGGTGGTTAGTGCCGGCTCCGCGACACTTACCAGTTCGACCGCGTCGGTTACCTACACGGTCACTACACTTGCGGGCTGCGCCGGCGCCTCCGCCCTCGGCGCCTGGGCCCCGGTTTTGCAATTCACGTCAAAGGTGGGCACCGGACCGGTGAACAACGACATCACGGAAAATCTGTCCGTCACGGTCAGCACCACCGGTGCGTCCTCACCGCTGACATCGTCACCCAGTTCTCTGACGATCTCCTGCACCGCCAATACGAACGGGTCGTTCACGCCTGGGGCAGCCCAGGACTTCTATGTCTCCTCATCGGCCACGGGAGGAAACTCGCCGGTCACCGTGACCAGCGTTCCGGGTTGGCTTAGCGTCAGTCTGGCTTCCCAGTCAAACCTCGCGGGTTCGTCCAGTGTTGAATTTGCCGCATCGGTACCCTCCTGCAGCGGCACGGTGGGCAGCAGCAAGACGGCTACGCTGCAATTGATGAACGCGCCGGCAACGATATATCAGACGGTAACCGTAACCCTCATGGTAGTCGGTCCGGCCCAATTGACCCTGTCGAATTATTCGTCGTCGTCGGCTCCCATGACGCTTACCTATACGAAATACCAAAATACCTTGGTATCCGGGAACGTCACGGTATACGGCCCGACTGTGTATTTCGGTGTAGATACGACCACCCTTCCGTCCTGGCTCACGGTGAACTTTACCAGCGGCGAAGCCACGCCATCGTCGGGTGGTTCGGGTGGTTTTCCTCTGACATTCACGGTAACGAAAGTTGCCGACTCGATGACGCCGAATACCTATGGTCCCATAGCCATCAATCTCAAAGTAGCGGGCTATGCGAGTACCCCGGTGTACATCACCCTTGTCGATGAGAACACGGCCCCGACCCTCAGCGCGGCCGAAGGAACCGTCCGGAACCTATCGTGGAGCGTGGGACAAGCGCTGCCGACGGCAACCATCACGGCCGTTTCCAGCGGTACGCCGATCCCATACACCACTACGATATCGGCCGGCAGCCAGGATGCCGGTGCGAGCGTGAACCCTTCCGCGGGCCTGGCCTATAGCTTCGGAACGCCGATTGCCGTCACCTTCAATCCATTGGACTTCGCCGGCGCGCAACCCGGTTCGACACTGACCACCACGGTAACGCTCCATTGGACGCTCGGAGCCGCTGCGCAAACCATTCCGGTCGCCTTCAGCATCAGCATCGAGGCGCCCTCGACCACGGCCGCCCTGACCGGGATCAGTCCGTCGAATCTGCCCTCAGCCTCGGCTGGCGAAGCGTTCACGGTGACGCTCTACGGGTCGGGATTTGTCTCCAGCACCGATCCTACCCAGAAGACAACTGTGGGCATTTTGTCCAGCGGCGCTTTGCACGCCGACGCCAACATCGTTTCGAACGTGGTGAGTGCCTCGACCATTATCCTGACCATCACGGTACCCCCGGGAACCTCGGACCCACTAATGTCCTTCGCGTCGACGAACACGCTGGTCCTCGGTGTCTGCAATCCCGCCGGTTCTATTCCCGGTTGCAGCGCCGCCACGGGCACTCAGTCGCTCATCATCGATGCCGGCCCGATCATCCAGACTAACGGCGTCACCAGCGCTTCCACTTTCAGCCCAGTCAGTTGCCCCGCCAACGGCAGTTGCACCGGAGCCCTGGCGCCTTACGACATCATCAGCATTTTCGGAAGCAACTTCTGTACTTCGGGCGGTTCGGGTTGCACCGGCGTGCTGTACCCCACGGTGAGCGCTGCCGGCGTATATGGGACCACCGTCACCCCCGATGCGGGCCAACGCAGCCTCCAGGTCTGGTTTTATCCCACGGGAACGACCAACAATGGCTGGGCAGCCCCCCTGTTATTCGCCACGAACAACCAGATTAATGCGGTGGTTCCGGGCGAGATCACGGCCTCGACACCCACAAAATACGACATCGTAGTGAAATTCGGCACGTTGTCCAGCGCTGCCTATACATTCATTTCCGCGACCACCGACCCTGGCGTGTTTGTTGTCGATGGGAACAACAATGGCGCCATCGTTCTGCCTAGCGGGTTAGTCACCAATAGCCAGACGAACGCCGCCAGTCTGCGGGTGAGCCAGGCCAACTCCGACATAGTTTCGATCTTCATGACCGGACTGGGCACACCGCTTTCGACAGGCTCAAACGCAACCCAGAGCGGGACCTCCATACCATGGACCGACTGTATCGCGCCGACAGGCAGCAATTCGTACGCAGGTGCCGCGGGTCTCTCAACGCTCGATGGCGCGACCATACTGAGCTCACTCGTTACCACGGGAATGTTGGTTCCGTGCTTTAACCAGAGCTCTTACCTTACCGTCACAGTCGGCGGCCAGGCCGCGACGCCCAAATATGTAGGATGGGCGCCGAACGCGATCGACGGCCTGTATCAGGTGAACGTGCTACTGCCTGCCTATGGCGCAGGACTTCAAAGCACGGCCGCTAGCCCAGTCACACTCAGCCAGACGAGCGGCGCCCTTCAAGTGCCGGTCGTCGTGACCATCACAACCCCCGGCACGCGCAGCCAGGCGAATGTCGGCATGTGGGTGCAGCCGGCTCAGACGGTGCTGCTCGCCGGCGCCACAAACACCGGGGTTACCGATCTCTCGTCGGGGGTTTATTCGGTCTCGGCCGCCGCACTGGCGTCTGGGGCGCCGACCTTCGCCCTCGATTCGATAAACGTCACCGGAGGGACGAGTCCCACGTTTGCGGTGACCTCCGTAACCGGTACCAGTGCGGTGACATCCGACTTCGCCGTCGACAGTAGTGGGAACGTCACGATTGCGACGGCATACGCCGCAGGTGGTAGTTACTCGGTCACGATCACCGTGACGGATACTGGCATCCCTGCCTTACCGTCGGCGACCATCACCCTTTACGTCACGATGACAACTTAGGTCTTAGCTAACCAGCACCTGAAACACCTTCGGCGGCGGGAGATAACTCCCGCCGCCGTTTTTTTTGCGTGACGCAGGCATTCGTGCCTGCGGTGTCGAGAGTCCGAACTCCTGATGTCGCCGGGCATTTTTCGGGTATTGCGGAAAATTGGCTGACCCAACGGACGGGGAATCGGCGCGGGATCACCGCAAACCTGGCTGACCCCATCTTCACGACATCGGGAGTTCGAAGATTCGTCTCGACGCCTCTTCGAGGCTGTGACGCAGCGTCGGAGGCGAACGTCGGCATGACTGCCCGCCCCCCTACCCTACTTCACCGCCTTCGACAGATCCGCCGCTGTCCCTTGAATCGCTTCGCCGGCGTTTTCGAACACCTTGCCGACGCGCTCGATCTGTTCCTGGGCCAGCTTCCATTCTTTCTGCTCGATAGCTTCCCTCACGCCGGGCAAGGTTTTTACGCCATAGCCGGTATAGAAGCCCGGAGCGTAGATCTGGTGCTCGAACCAGGGCCGGTTGGGAAGGCCATCGCCCAGCAGGAAGACGCGTTCCAGGCGGGTGAGGCGCTGGTTCACGTCCCGCAGCTCGGCGCGCGCGAGCGCGCTGCCGCCGTTCTGGCCGGCCTCGGCGAGGGCGCGATCGTACAGGGCCGTGGTGCGCTGCAAAGCGGCCAGGCCGTTGTCGAGCGGCGCGAAATTCAGAAAGGGCGGCTCGGGTTCTTTGGGCGGCGGAACGTCTTTGATGTGCGGGTCGGCGATGGCCTGGAAGGCGCCGTCTTCGATCAGCCGGTTGCGCTCCAGAATCTGGTCGCGCTTGTCCTTGGCCAGCTTTTCCACCTCGTCCACGTAGCGGTGGATGGTGTCGGTGAAATCGTCGAAGTCGAAAGGCAGCAGCTCGGCATCGGCCAGCCGTAGCACGGCCGTGCCGGCAGTCTGCGCCAGGGCGCGGCCGTAGACGAAGTTGGTATCGGAAAAGTGGGTGTACCAGTAGAAGTCGTCGTAGATCGAATGGTAGATTCCGCCGCCGTCTTCGCCGCCGAAACCGATGTCGAGAGAAGCGATCCCCAGGTGGTCCAGAAAAGCCGTGTAATCGGAGCCCGAGCCCAGCGCGCCGATGCGCAGGTCGGGGCGGTTGCGGGCTTCGGCGCGGTCGGGGGGCGGGCCGAAGTCCGAGTTGCCGGCCAGGTGGCGAAGCTGCAGGCGCTTCCAGACGGAGAGGTGGGTCTCGGGATCGTCGATGTCGCGCGCCACGCCGTTGATGAACTTCTCCAGCGTGTGGGAACCCTCCATTCCGAGGAAGCCGCGCCCGTTGCCGTCGGAATTGAGGTAAACGGCGGCCTTCTCTTTCAGCTCGTCGGCGTGCGTCTCGGCCCATTCCGTGGAACCGAGCAGACCGGGCTCCTCGCCGTCCCAGAGGCAATAAATAATGGTGCGCTTCGGTTTCCAGCCCTGTTTGAGCAAGGCCGCCAGCGCGCGCGCTTCCTCCAGCAGCGGACCCGTGCCGGAGAGCGGATCTTCGGCGCCGTTCACCCAGCCGTCGTGATGGTTGCCGCGGATGATCCACTCATCCGGGTAAACCGAGCCGGGAATGCGCACGATGACGTCGTAGAGCGGCTTGAGATCCCAATTGAATTGCAGCTTGAGGTGCGCCTTGGCGGGGCCGGGACCGAGGCGGTAGGTGAGGGGCAGGCCGCCGCGCCAGGCGGCCGGAGCGGTGGGGCCTTCCATCGCGGCCAGCAGCGGTTCGGCGTCGGCGTAGGAAATCGGCATCACCGGAATCTTGGTGAGGGTGGTCGCCTGGCCGATGGGCAGCCGCTTGGCGTCTTTGGTGGCGCCCACGCCGGGGGTGAGCGGATCGCCGGGATAGACCGGCATGTCCATCACGCTGCCGCGCTGCACGCCGTCCTTGGGCCGGTAGGCGCCCTTGGGGAAAACTTCGCCCGGGTTGTAGCCATCGTCGCGCGGGTCGGAAAAAATCAGGCATCCCACGGCGCCGTGCTCGGCCGCCACCTTGGGCTTGATGCCGCGCCAGGATCCGCCGTAGCGCGCCATCACGATCGCCCCCTTGACGGAGATGCCGGCGCGTTCCAGCACTTCGTAGTCGTCGGGCACGCCGTAGTTGACGTAGACCAGCGGCGCGGTCACGTCGCCATCGATGGAATAGGCGTTGTAGGTGGGAAGCTGCTCGTCGTGCTGGCCGGAGGTGGCGTCTTCCGGGACCGTGGGCTCCTGCAGCTTGGCGGTGAAATGGGTGGGCGCCACCAGCTCGAGCTGGCGCTCCTTGGGCGTGGGGAACAGCACGTCGAAGCTTTCGATGTGGGCGTCCAGCCCCCATTCCTGGAACCGCGCCAGTAGCCATTCGGCGTTGGCCTTATCGTAGGGCGAGCCGACATGGTGTGGCCGCGCCGAGAGATGCTGCATGTAGGCGCGCAGGTTGGCCGGGTCGGGAATGGCGCGGAATTTCGCCTCCCAGTCACGCTCGGCCGCCGAGGTTTCGTTAGAGAACCCGCCCAGCGCCGCCAGATCGGCCGGCACAGCCAGGGAAACGTTCAGGAAAAAAAGCAGTAGAACTGCCGTCGGATTTTTCATGGATGGTTGTCATTGTAGGACAGGTGCCAGGGGTGATGCCAGCGGTCGAGCTTTCAGCGGTCGGCGGCCGGCTTTCCACTGCCTGCAGCCGAGCCGGCGCGGGCGCCGCCCGATCCCAGACCTTTACCCGGTCCGTAACCTTTTTGCCCTTCCGGCAGTATAACTCTTCATGACGCCGTCCCCTGCCTCCGGCCGCCTCCGGTCCGCGATTTCGAGCCTTCTCCAAGACCTTCGCTATGCCTTTCGAACCCTGCGGCAGGACGCCGGCTTCGCCACCTTCGCCATTTTGATCGTCGGCCTGGGTATCGGCGCCAGCGCCACCGTATTCAGCGTGGTCGGCGCCGTGCTCGTTCGGCCTCTGCCGTTCCGCGATCCGCGGCAGTTGGTCTGGATCTCCAATTACGATACCGGCGGCCTTTCCGGCGCCACCACCCAGGTCCATTTCCTGCTCGAATTGCGCGCGCGTACTCGTTCCTATTCCGACCTGGCGGCTTACTTCGCCTTCTACGGGCTGGGCGACAATCTGCTCAGCGGCGATGGCGAGCCGGAGCGTCTCAGCGGCGTGCCGGTTTCCGGGAATTTCTTTCAGGTGCTCGGGGTCAAGCCCCAGCTCGGCCGCCTGTTCAATGCCGAGGAATGCAAATGGCACGGGCCCAAGGCTGTGCTCATGGGCTACGGCCTCTGGGCCCGGCGCTTTGGCTCCGACCCCGGACTTGTCGGCCGCGCGCTCATTCTCAACAATGAGCCGGTCACCGTGGTAGGCGTCCTGCCGGCGTCTTTCGATTTCGCTTCGGTCTTCGCTCCCGGCAGCCACATCGATCTCTATTTTCCCTTTCCCCTCAGCAAGGAAACCAACCGCTGGGGCAACACGCTCGCCATCATTGGCCGTCTCAAACCGGGCGTCACGGTGGGCCAGGCTCGGGCCGAGCTGGCCGTGCTGGCCCCGCAACTCACCGCGGAGTACCGGGGGCAGGGCAACGATTTCGAAGGCCACATCGGTTCTCTGGCGGAACACGTCAGCGGCTCCTTGCGCCCGGCATTGGTCGTGCTGGCGTGCGCAGTCGCCGTGGTAATGCTGATCGTCTGCGCCAACCTGTCGAACCTGCTGCTGGCGCGAACCGCCGCCCGCCAGAAAGAGATCGCCATCCGCACCGCCCTGGGCGCCGGCCGGCGCCGGCTCATCCAACAAATGCTTACCGAAGGCATCGCGCTTTCCTGCTGCGGAGCTGCTCTGGGGGTGATTCTGGCCGCCGCCGGCACCCACATTCTGTCCCATCTGGACGCCGTCAAAATTCCCCTTCTTGCCAGCGTGCGCACCGATACCAACGCACTGGCCTTCGCTCTGCTCGCCTCGGTGCTGACCGGCGTGATCTTCGGTCTCGCCCCCGCGCTTCACGTTGGGGCCGGCGCTTTGCACGACGCGCTGAAGGATACCAACCGCGGTTCTACTGCTGGCCGCGGACGGAACCTGGTTCGCAATTCGCTGGTGGTATCCGAGATCGCCTTTGCCTGCGTGCTGCTGGTGGGAGCCGGATTGTTGATCCGGAGCTTTCTCCGCGTCCTCGACGTCAACCTCGGTTTCCGCCCCGAACGCGCCGCCGCCATCCGCGTGGACCCCACCGTACACTACACCACCGGCGCCGAGATCGTCGCCTATTTCGACGACGTGCTGCGCCGCGCCCGCGCCGTTCATGGTGTCGCCGCCGCCGGATTGACCGATTCTCTCCCTCTCGGCCGCAACCGCAGTTGGGGTGCGCCCGCCAAGGGCCAGGTCTACGCCAAAGGGCATTTTCCGGATGCGTTCGTGCGCGTGGTCAGCGACGGGTACCTCGCCGCCATGGGCATTCCCCTGCGTAGCGGCCGCGATCTGGATCCGCGCGACCGGCTCAAGTCCGATCCCGTGATCCTGATCAACGAGACCATGGCGCGCACTCTCTTCCCCGGGGAAAACGCCCTCGGCAAGACCATTCTTGCCTGCGGCGAGCGGCACGTGGTGGGCGTGGTCGGCGACGTCCGCCACCTGGCCCTGGAGCAGGGGGCCGGCATGGAGATGTACCTGCCCATCCGCCAGTGCGGCGACTTCTCTTCCGTGGATCTGGTGGTTCGCACCACGCTTCCTCCGGCGGAGATCGCTTCGGCCGTTCGCGCCGCCCTCCGGCCCATCGCGCCCAACCTGCCTGCCAAGGACTTCCGCATCTTGCAGGAACTCGTGGATCGAGCTGTATCGCCGCGCCGCGTGGTAGTTCTCCTGCTCGGCGGTTTCGCTTTGTTTGCTCTCATCCTGGCCTCGCTCGGCATCTATGGCGTGGTCTCGTATTCGGTCAACCAGCGGACTCAGGAAATCGGAATTCGCATGGCCCTGGGCGCTTCCGCAGCCAACTTGCAGGCCGGCATCGTCGGCCAGACACTCGCCCTCGCCGCCATCGGCATGCTGCTCGGCGCCGCGGCTTCATGGGCCCTGGCGCGTACCCTGGGCGGCCTGCTCTACGGCGTGACGTCCCGCGATCCGCTCACGTTCTTCGGAGTCCTCTTCGTGCTCACCGCCGTCGCCGCCATCGCCGGTTACCTCCCCGCCCGCCGCGCTTCCCACATCGATCCATCCATAGCCCTGCGGGCGAGCTGAGGCGGGGCCTTACGCCGTGGCGCAGGCTGTCAGCCTGCTGAGGCGAGATCCTTCTCGGCTCTTCTTCCCGCGCTCGACCATCGAAGTCAGGCCTTCATGGGTGGTTCGATCACCGACACTCGCCCCTCCCCCGAATCCGTATTACACTCGTGAAAGTCCCAGGAGGATCGCCTTTTGTCCGCATCCATTCGTCTATCCGCGTTCTGCGGTCTCTGGCTGGCAGCGCTGGCGCCGGCCCAATCGCTCGATCCCAAACTCTATTCCGAAATGCATTGGCGCTCCATCGGTCCCACTCGCGCCGGACGCGCGCGCGCAGTCGCTGGCGCGCCCAGCCAGCCCAACCTGGCTTATATCGGCTTCGACAACGGCGGCGTCTGGCGCTCCACCGATTACGGTTCCACCTGGGTCCCCATCTTCGACCGGAACCCCACCGGCTCCATCGGCGCCATCGCCGTCGCGCCCTCCAACCCCAACATCGTCTACGTCGGCACCGGCGCCGGAATCATTCGCCCCGATCTCGCCGTGGGCGACGGCGTCTACAAATCCATCGATGGCGGCAAAACCTGGACCCACCTCGGCCTCCGCGATACCCAGATGATCGCCAACATCGACGTCGACCCCACCAACCCCAACCGCCTCTTCGTCGCCGCCCTCGGTCACCCCTACGGCCCCAACTCCGAGCGTGGTATCTTCCGCTCCACCGATGGCGGCGCCAGCTTCGAAAAGGTGCTCTTCAAGGACGACTACACCAGCGCCAACGATGTCAGCATCGATCCCAAGAATCCCGGCATCGTCTATGCCGCGCTCTGGCAGCAGCAACAGGGATTCTATGAGAACGGCGCTTTCGGCGGCGCCGGCGGCGGCGTCTTCAAATCCACCGACGGCGGCACCACCTGGAAGCAGCTCACCGCCGGCCTGCCGCCCGTCATCGAAGCCAACCTCGCCATTGCTCCCGGCAACCCCAATCTCATCTACGCTATGGTGGCCTCAAATACGGCCCCGGCCGGCGGCGCTGGCCGCGGCGGCCGCGGCGGCGCGGCGGGCTCCGTCAATTTCTACAAAACTACCGATGGCGGCGAGCATTGGGCTCCCACCGCCAACCCTCCCGATCCCCGCCCGCTCGTCCGCATCGGCGGCGGCGACCTGCCCACCATTACCGTCGACCCCAAGAACGAAAACGTCGTCTATAGCTCCTCCGTCGTCTTCTGGCGCACCGAGGATGGCGGCGTCACCTGGTCGGCCGTGCGCGGCTCACCCGGCGGCGACGACTACCAGAAGAGCTGGATCAATCCCGAAAATCCCAATATCATCCTCCTGGTCTCCGATCAGGGCGGCCTCGTCTCCGCCAACCGCGGCGAATCCTGGAGCAACTGGTACACCCAGCCCACCGCTGCCATGTACCATGTCACTGCCGACAACGCCTTTCCCTACCGCCTCTGCGGGGGCCAGCAGGACTCCGGCTCGGCCTGCGTCGATAGCCGCGGCATGGATGGCGAAATCACCTTCCACGATTGGCACCCCGTCGCCATCGAGGAGTACGGCATGGCCGCTCCCGATCCCAAGAACCCCGACCTGGTCTACGGCGGAAAAGTCAGCCTCTATAACCGCATCACCGCGCAAAAGACCGGCATCGGCCCTGGCCGCGGAGGCCGTGGCGCTGCCATGGCGGCCGCGCCAGGCGAGCCCCCCGCCCGCACCGTTCGCACCCAGCCGCTGATCTGGTCCCCCAAGGACCCCAATATTCTCTACTACGGCACCGCCGGCGTGTGGAAGACCACCAACGGCGGTCATAGTTGGACCGCCATCAGCGGCGATCTCACCCGCCAAACCTGGGACGTGCCTGCCAATGCCGGTAAATACGCTTCTACCGTGACCCCGTCCCCGCTCGGCACCGTCACCGCCATCGCGCCCTCCCCGCTCGACGTCAACCTCCTTTGGGCGGGCACCGGCGACGGTCTCATTCAGGTCACCACCAACGGCGGCGCCCAATGGACCAACGTCACCCCGCCCGAGATCAAGCCCTGGACTCGCATCTTCAACATGGATGCCGGCCACTTCGACAGCAAGACCGCCTACGCCGCCGCCAATACCTTGCGCCTCGACGACATGAACCCGCACTTCTGGCGCACTCACGACGGCGGCAAGACCTGGACCGAGATTGACAACGGCATCGAAGGGGGCGCCGCCGCCAATTCCATCCGCGAAGATCCGCGCAAGAAAGGTCTCCTCTACGCCGCTACCGAAACCCAGGTTTGGGTCTCCTTCGACGATGGCGACAATTGGCATTCCCTCCGCCTCGATATGCCCGCCATCTCGGTGCGCGACATTGCTATTAAAGACGATACCTCCTGTCTCTGCTCCGACCTCGTCGCCGGTACTCACGGCCGCGGCTTTTGGATTCTCGACGATGTGACCCCGCTCCGCCAGGCCGCCGAGGCAGCCGCGGCTTCGAGTGCCTATCTGTTCAAGCCGGCCATCGCCCTCCGCATTCGCTTCGCCACCAACGATCCCACCCCGTGGCCGCCCGAATGGCCGGCCGGCGAAAATCCGCCCGAGGGCGCCGTCGTCGATTACTACCTGCCCGCCGCCGCCGGCGAAGTCAAGCTGGAATTCCTCAACACCCAGGGCAAGGCCGTTCGGACCTACTCCAGCACCGGCCCGGTAATGAGTCCCGATCCCGCCACCGATCCGGTTGCCTACGACAGGATTTGCAAGCAGAACCCGGCCGCGCCCGATTGCGCTCTCCCGTTTTATTGGCCCGCTCCGCCCCAGGTGCTCAAGACCAGCGCCGGCATGCACCGTTTCACCTGGGATATGCATTACGATCCAATCCCCGGCGCTACCGGCGGCGGACGCGGCGGTGGTGGCGGCGGCAACGACGCCGTCCCGCATCGCACCTACCCGTCCGTCAACTCGCCCTGGGTTGCCCCCGGCCTGTACTCGGTGCGCTTGACCGTGAACGGCCAGAGCCAAACCCAACCCATCTCCGTCAAGATGGATCCGCGCGTCAAGATCACTCCCGAGGTGCAGCAGATCTTCACCCTTACCACCCAGATAGAGAACAACGCCCGCGCTGCCGCCGGCGCATACGCCGAAGCTCGCGCCCTGGCCGATAAGCTCAAGGCCCGTCCCCAATCCCCCGCCACCGGCGCTCTCATCAAACAGGTGGACGAAATCGCCCCGCCCCGGCCCGCGGCCGGTGAAGGTGGCGGCAGAGGCGGCCGTGGCGGTCGCGGTGCGTCCGCTGAGCCCGCGCCTCCGCCCAATCTCGCCAACATCGGCGCCCAACTGGTAGCCGCCGTCATGGGCATGCAGGCCTCCGAAATGCCGCCCACCGCGGCCGAACTCCAGGCCTGCGGCCAGCAGCAAGCCGCCTACGCCGCCGTGATGGCGAAATGGGCCGCCCTCAAGACCAAAGCGCGTTAGGTGGCACAGGTTTTAGCATTTCCAAAGGCAAGTGGGACAGACCATAGTCTCGTGGTCTGTCACGCCTCGCCAGTGCGCGCCCGCCCCGACAGACGACAGAGAACGATCGTCTGTCCCACCCCCCTATTACCGCAAGGAGTTCTCGTCCGTTTTTGCCCACCCGATGAAAAATTACACACCAGGTGCTAAACTCCTAATTTCTGACAAGGGAGCATCCCCATGGCCACTGTAGCCGAAGGAAAACTCGACACATTGCGCGCCCTGCCGGGCGACGACGTGCGCCAGATCCTGTGGCGATTTACCGACCGATACGACCTGCAGATGTTGGTGCAGTCCGCCCGCGCCGTGGCGCGCGGCCCGGTAGCGCGGCTGGTAGCCGCCGGAGCCCGCAATTCGCATGAATGGACCGCGGAAAAGGCCGGTCTGCTCCAGGCCTTCGACGAATCCGGCATCACCGCCGTCTTCCTCGATCCAGAGGAGGGTGGATTCATCGCCGGGCCGAAGAACATGGCCCTGGCCCTGGTCGCGTACGAGCTGGCCTGGGTCGATGCCGGCGCCGCTACCGCCAGCCTGGCCGGATGCCTGGCGCTGTCGCCCATCCACGAGCGCGGCACGCCTGAACAGTGCCGGACGTATATGAGCCGGTGCGCCCCGGCCGCTCCCGGCGAAGATCGCGTCCCCTGGCGCGGCGCCTTCGCCCTGACCGAACCTCTGCCCTACGTCGGCGTCGAGACCGGCATGCTGGGCGGCAGGGTAAGCATCGCCGAATGGCCGGAGGGAGGCGAGCCGATTCTGCAGGTCGAGAAACGCGGCCGCTTCATCACCAACATGGGCTTTGCCAACTTCGTCACCGCCGCCGTCGATACCGGCGACCCGCGCATCAAGTCGAGCTGTATGGTGATCCTGGAAGAAACCGACCCCGGCATCTTCGACCGCGGCACGCCCACCCGCAAGCTGGTGCACCAGCTTTCCTCCACCCAGGACCCCGTGTTCAGCCTGAAAGTGCCGGCCAGCCGCATCATCGGTGGCTACACCGTCAAAGACGGCGTCATCGTGCCCCGCTTCAGCCACGGCGAAATCATCGAAGCCGTCTTCCGCCGCACCCGCGTAACGGTCGCCATTATGACTTCGGCCAAGCTGCTGAGCGCCGTCGAGCCCATCATCCGCTACCAGCGCGGGCGTTTCCGCGGCAGCCAGCAGGTGTCGCCCGGATCGCCGCGCTACGAATTCGGGCTGCAGCTCAAGGCCGACGTGGTGCATCGCCTGGTCGATATCTGGGCCACCGGCGAAGCTTCGGCGTCGCTGGGGTTTGAGGCGGCCAGGCTGTTCGACGAGCTCGACCCGATCGAGCGCCGCCGCGCCGAAATTTTCGCGGAAATGGGAATTGCCGGCGGCTCGGCGACGTTAAAAGCCGTGCGGCGCGCCCAGAAGCAGGCGCTGGAGTCGCTCGCCGCCGGCACGCCCTCCGAAGACCCGCTGGTCCGCTGCGCCATGCTCGATGCCGTCGTCAACGTCCTCTGCCCCGCCGCCAAGCTCTGGAATACCGGCCACGGCGCCAACACCATGCGCGAGGCCGTCAGCCTGATGGGCGGCTACGGCATCACGGAAGACTGCCCCGGCTTCCTGGGCCACAAGTGGATGGATTCGCAACTGGAGGCCACCTATGAAGGTCCCGAGGCGGTGCAGCGGCGCCAGCTCGGCGTCACCATGGTTGACGAGCTTTTCCTGGCCCAGTTCCGCCAGTGGATCGTGCGCCTCCGCGAAATAGCTGGCACGCGTCCCGGCACCGGCGCATGCACCCTCGCCACTGCCATGGAGATGTGGTTCTGGACCCTCCACCATTTGCAGAACTCCACCGATGCCGATGGCTCGAAGCTCTATCACAGCTCGCGCCAGGCGGTGACCTTCGCCCTGGCCGATGCGCTCTGCTGGCTCGTGGCCTCGCGCGCCCAGATCCTGGACCTGCTGGAGTTGGAAGACAAAGGCCCGCAAAACCCCGCCCTGGCCGAAGCCCTGCCCGGCCTGGCGCAATTTTTCACCGACCTGTGCCACGTCCAATCGGCGCGCGCTGCCGGCGAAGTGGGCCGCATCTGCGCCGAGCTGGTGTTCGGCTACTGCCGCCATCCGGCCTGGGATTCGGGTGCCTGCCGCACCTGCTACCAGGCCGGCGACCTGGAAGACCTGGAAGCGCTGATACCCGGGATGGATAGCGTGGCGCGCGCCTGCACCGAGGTCATCGAAGCCGATGGCTCGCACCCCAGCAAGGCCGGACCCTGCGCCCGCTTCGACGGCCTGGAGCAATTCACCCGTCTGCGCCAGCGCCTGGATGGTTGCCTGACCGGATCGCAGCTCGCCAAGGACCGCGCCGCCGAAGCCCTCACCCGGGTCATGATTCCGGAGGCGCTGGACTACCCCGCATGAGCGACCGGCCGGTCCTCGATATCGATATCGTTTGCGTGGGCTTCGGCCCGGCGATGGGCGGATTTCTAACTACGCTCTCCCGGTCTGGCTTGTCTCCCAATGTCATCTGTTACGAGCGTGCCGACGATATCGCTTTCGGCGTGTCCGGCGCGGTCACGCGCGCACGCGGCATTCGCGCCAGCTTCCCCGATCTCGATCCGTCGGAAATCCCCATGGCCACGCGCGTAGCCCATGAAAAGGTGCTCTACCTGCTCGACCCGGCCGGCGCCAGCCGCCGCTCGACCGGGCTGCGCCTGGCGGATCGCGCCATCGGCGCGGTTCGCCTGGCCCGCCACAGCGCCGTCGAACTGCCCTATACCCCGCCATTCTTGCGCAAAGATGACGGATTGCTCTTCTCCATCGGCCAGTTCAACCAGTGGGTGGGCAGCCAGCTCATAGGCTCGGGCGCGGTGCAGATCTGGCCCGGCACCCCGGTTTCGGGACCCCTGATCGAAGGCGATCGCGTGGCCGGCGTCGAGCTTCCCGATATGGATGTTCGCGCCGCCCTGACGGTGGTGGGCGATGGGCCGGTGGGCGCAGTCGGCCGGCGGCTGGACGAGCGCTTCGGCCTTCCCCCTGGACATCATCCGCGGGAATGGGCGGTGGGCGCCAAGATGGTGATCGATCTGCCCGAGCGTGTGGACCTGGAACCCGGCACGGTTTTCCACAGCTTCGGCTATCCGGAGCCGGAGATTTTCGGCTTCTTCTACGTGCATCCGGAGCGCGTGGCCTCGGTGGGAATCTTCGTGCCGTCATGGTTCCGCTGCCCGGTGCGGACCTCCTACCGGTATCTGCAGCATTACATCCAGCATCCCTATTTATGGCGCTATCTGGAGGGCGGCACGCTGCGCTCATGGGGCGCGAAATCGCTGGCGGAATCGGGGCGGCGCGGCGAGCCTTACCTGGCCGGTGACGGTTGGGCGCGCATCGGCGAAGGCTCCGGCAGCACCAACGTGCTGACCGGTTCCGGCGTGGATGAAGCCTGGACCACGGGCACGCAACTGGCCGAAGGCGTCGTCGAGCTGATGAAGGACGGCCGCCCGTTTACGCGCCAGAACCTGGAGGAAACCTACGTCCGGCGCCGCCGGGCAAGCTGGGTGGAAGCGGAAGGCCGCATTGCCGAGCGCGCCCGCGACGGTTTCCACCGCGGCGTAATCGCCGGCCTGGCCGGCATGGCGCTGGCAGGCATGACCAAGGGCCGGTTCGCCCTCGGCGGCGAGCCGAAGCCCATGCCGCCAATCGCGGAATACTATCGCGGACGCATTCCGGCGGACGAGGTGCGGCGCATTCAGCGGGAGTGCGCGGCCAAAGGCACGGGCGCGCACGACGCTCTGATGGAGCGCGCCGGCTGGCCCGAGATCGCCTGCGATGGCAAGCTGCTGATGTCGCTGCAGGACGCGCTGCTGGTCGGCGGCAAGGTGCAGGCCGCGCCGGGCTATCCCGATCACGTGCGCTTTACCGACTCGGCAGCTTGCGAAGACTGCGACGCGCGCACCTGCGTGGAGATCTGCTCCGGCCAGGCCATCACGCCGGGCACGGGCGCCGTGCCGGCCTTCGACCGTGAAAAGTGCGTGTATTGCGGCGCCTGCCTGTGGAATTGCCCGGCCGGCGCCATCTGTTTCGAAGCCGGCGCGGGAGGCTTGCATTCCGCTGAGAACTGAACAGAGCACATTTTCACAGGCTAAAGCCTGTGCCACCTTCTACCTCCAGGTGGCACAGACCTTAGTCTGTGTCGGCGGGACTGACAATTTCTTATGAGCTATCACATCGTCGTCTGCGGGGGCATCGTTCCCGATCCTTTGCAGACCCTGGAACCGGTGATGGGCCCCGCGGGGCCCTCCCTGAAGAATGAAAGCATGCTGCCGGCCGTGCTCGATCCCTGGGCCGCGCATGCGCTGTTCGAAGCCGCCAACCTGGCCCGCAACGTAGCCGGCAGCAAGGTGTGGCTGGTGAGCCTGGGTCCCAAAGCCAAGCTGCAGCAGGTGATGATGACCGTGGCGCAGAAGGCCCCCTTCGAGCTGGTGCCGATCGACGGGCCGGCCGGCGCCTTTACCGATCCGGTGGGCGTGAGCGGCGCGCTGGCTGCCGCCATCGAGACCATCGCCGGTCTGGACCGCCAGCGGCTGCTGGTTTTTGGCGGCTGGGAATCGGCTACCCGCGGCGCCGGCGCCACCATGCAGATGGTGGGCGAGCGGCTCGGCATCGTCGATCAGTTTCAGGGCGTGGATTCGCTTTCGCCGCGCGACGACGGATCGTTCGAGATCCTGGAACGCATCGAAGGCGGACGGCACCAGGTATCGGTCTGCGCCGGCCCGCCCGCGCTGGTCGGCTGGGCCACCGGCAGCCTTGCCGAGCCGCGCAACAATCCGCAGGTTGGCATGGCCAACATGCGCACCATCATGCCCGCGCTGCAGAAAGCCCGCGCGGCAAACCTGCAGGGCTCCCCGCCGCAATTCCTTTCCGTGACGCTGCCCCGCCAGCAGCGCTCGACCAAGGTGGTGAAGGACCTCTCCACCGACGAGATTGCCCGCCAAATCGCCGCCTGGATTAACGGAGACTGACAATGGACACGATTCTGTTTCTCGCTTTCAGCGAATCCGATGGATCGCTGGCGAAACCGGCTCTGGAAGCCCTGGGCGCGGCTGTGGCAATGGGCGGACCGATAGCGGTCGGCTTGATCGGCGCTTCAATCGCCGCCGCCTCGCGGCAGGTCGCCGGTTGCGGCGCGGCGCGCTTTCTGGGCGTGAGTGGAGAGGAATTCGGCCAATCGCGATACTCGACCGATGCCGCCGCCGCCGAAGCGCTCGCGCGCGCAGCCGGCGCCACCATCGTCATCGCTCCGGCGTCCGCGCGCACCAATCGCGCCCTGCCCGGCGTGGCGTATCGCCTCGATGGCGCTATCGACACGCACGTCACTGCGATTGCCGACGGCCCGTCCATCACGCGCTGGTATTATCGCCAGCGCATGGAAGCCGCCGTCAGCCGAACGGGCCGGCCCTGGTTCATGCTGCTCGAAAGCGGTTGCCATGCCGCCTGGAGCGGAGAGCCGGGCGAGGCATCCGTCGAGAGCGTGGCCGTCGCCCTGCCGCCTTTGCGAACCACAGTCACCGGCGTTCGAGCTCCGCAATCCGGTGAGCAGACCATCCGGCCCGACGCACGCCTGCTGTTCGTCGCCGGCGCCGGCTGGACCAAGAAGCAGGCCGACGGCCAGACGCATCCGCGCGATGCCGAAGAGCTGATTCTGGGGTTCCTGCACAAGACCCAAGCCTCGCTCGGTGGCAGCAAGTCGCTGGTGGATTTGAGCGGTGAGGGCGAAGCCGTGCTGCCCTTCATGACCCACCTGAACCAGATCGGACAGACCGGCGCCACCCCGCGCCATCCCAAAGGCCTTTCCACCTGCTGCCACGGCGAAGAGCCGCACGTAGTTGGCTGGCGCTTCATTACCGAGCGCCGCGCCGTGAATCTGGACCCCAACTGCGGCTGGGCGCGCGGCAAAGCCGACGTGCTCTACGTCGCCGACGCCTTCGAAGTAATGCGCAAGGTGAACGCGCTATTGGGGTAGCCTGGCATGTTGAAGCGTTACGCCGCGTCCTCAAATCCGACAACGATCCTCTTGCCGAGCGCTGCCAGTGCGGCTTGAATCTTCTCGGGCTTGGTGTTGTGCTTTGGGTCAAGCATGCGGCGGACAACGGTTTCGCTGACAGCGAGCCGTTTGGCCAACTCCGTATTTCGTATTCCGCCCTCGCGCATGGCCAGATAAAGGGCAAGCTTGGGCGCCAGGTAGAGCGGAACGCCGACTGGATATTGGCCGCGCTTCGGCTTGGAAGGTACCGGAATTCCGTCGCCGCGAGCGATCCTTCCGGCAATGGCTTCGGCCAGGCAGTCGGCGGCCTCGGCGAGCGTTTCGTCGAGATCGGCCCCTCCGGTGAGCGCCTCGGGCAGATCCGGAAACCGGACGTGAAAGCCTTTACCGTTCTTCTCGGGCAGAAAACTGGCGGGATAGGCGGCGGTAAACATTACAGATCCTCCTTACGAATGCCGAGTTGCTTACACATGTCGGACAGCAAGCCGGGGCCGAGTTCCTTCTTGAGGTCCTTCACGACAGTGAACCGGCCGCCAACGTAGAACGTGCCGTGGCTGCCCGAGCCACGTTCCGGAGCCCAGCGGCAGGCGAGCTTTTCCCGCCTGGCGACGGCTTTCACCTTGCGAAGGAACTCGCCTCCCGTCACGTTTCGATTATCGAACACTTCTGTTCGATTCGCAATGTCCGCGTCATGAACTTGAAACAGGAGGACCATGAGCGTCCCCGCGATGCGTGCCGTCCAGCGGCCCACAACAGCGGCACGCCAGGAAGCGATTGCCAAGGCAGCCATGGTTCCGTGCACAATCAATGCAGAGCGAGCCCGATGGAGCGTGCCGGCGCGAATCACGCAGCGGCGGCGCGGGACTTACTCAGGCAGCAGCGCTTGTATTTTTGGCCGCTGCCGATTGGCTGCAATTAGGTGAAATTAATGGAGTTATAAATATTTTTAAGTTCCGTGACCGGGTTTGGGCCAAGCATCGACCGGAACTGCCTTTGTGCATTTTTGTGCACAAGCAAAACCGGTCAGGCGGTGGCTACGGCGGCGATGGCCAGGCCGACCTTGGCCAGGGAGCGCTGCAGCATGGCGGCGGCTTCCGGTTCGGCGACGTGGCTGGCGATCGAAATCTCGGCGATCAGCATATGACGCGAACGGTCGAGCATCTTCTTCTCGCGGAAGGAAAGCGGCTTCTCGCAATGCAGTTGCAACAGGCCCTTGAAGACCTCCGCCACCTTGAGCAGATCGCCACTTTGCATTTTTTCGGAATTCTCGCGGAAGCGAACCTTCCAGTCCGACCGGATGGTGTACCAACTGGTAGAGAGAAAGGCGAGCATGAGGGAGATCTCGCGTTCCTTGGTCACCCGCCGCAGGCCAACGTTATCCACGTTGGAAAAAGGCACCAAGACGGTCATGCCACCGCAACCCAATCGCAGCAGATAGAATTTTTCCGGGACTGAGCCAAAGGGCCGAGTACTGATATTCTCGATGGTCCCAACGCCCTGGTTCGGATAGACAACTTTGTCGCCGATCTGAAA
>Ga0182014_10000236_pt1 | contig 69938 bp, 63 predicted proteins | sample 612S2DmetaG_FD_120489 | JGI IMG/M metagenome (GOLD analysis project Ga0182014, IMG submission 120489) | Permafrost microbial communities from Stordalen Mire, Sweden - 612S2D metaG | ecosystem: Environmental > Terrestrial > Soil > Wetlands > Permafrost | place: Sweden: Stordalen | collected...
AGTCGATTTCTGTGCTTCGCTGCGCAACTGGTAACATCGTTATTCCTTTGGGGGTATAGCTCAGCTGGTAGAGCACTTGCATGGCATGCAAGGGGTCCGGGGTTCGAATCCCCGTACCTCCACAAATTTGCGCCTTATTTCATGTGAAAGTCCGGGACATATGTCTCACTTTGGCTCCGGGACATATGTCTCACGACTCGATCCGGCTTCGGGACGTGTGTCCCAGTGGCTCCGGGACCTCTGTCCCACCAACTCCACCTTTCCCATTGACCTAAGCGTCCTTGTCGTCTTGTCTGGACTTCAGTTCGGACAAGCGCGAGGTCGATTCAAATGATGTCATCGACAGCCTCTTCGCTTGATGACCAAAATGGACACGCCGTTTGGCGGAGGCGGCGTGAACGCCGAGCGAGGAATAGGTGGTCCAAGAGAGCACCCGAACTCCTTGCGCCATCGATTCGCTCCCGGTGGCGTCCCAGTCACCCATCGCTCCGCCATGTGCCGTGGAACGATTATGTCGGCGCGAATCAATCGGCTTCCGGGAGCGGTGAGGCGTCGCAAGAGGGCGACGCAGATGCCAAACGGAGGATTCGCGACGACTCGAAATGGCCGTCGCGGCAGTCGCACGTCGGCTCCGTCAGCTTGCACCACCGTGACATTGTCATTGGTAAAGTTCCGCCGAAGATCCTGAGCTCGAGTTGGGTGTAACTCGAAGGCGATGACGCGAGCACCTCGATTGACAAGAGGGCGCGTGAGCGCGCCGGTACCAGCACCAACGTCGAGTACGAGATCGCCGGAGCTGATGCCGGCGTTGTCAATGAGCCGCTCGGCCCATCGGCTATCGAGTCGGTGCCATCCCCATCGTGTCCGTTCCCCGGACACGGCAAACCATCGTGAACATTGTCATACGGCGACTCTAGGCCATTAAATCATCCACGAATAATTGTTCTGGACGACTGACCTCCTGAATCTCTCGAATTCTCCACCTCTTCGAAATGTTCATCCTCCGATTGAGGCGGGAGCAACCCGAAGGCCGGCAGAGACTGATGCCGCGTGTAGTTGGCGATCCCATACCGCGACAATTAGATCGTCCAGTCCCACTGCTAGGGCACTCCCGAGATGAACGGCATCTGCGCCGCGCAACGTCGACGCTCGTGCGAGCGCACCAGCATTCTTTGCTACGTCTGCAGTCAATTCGATAAGTCGCAACGCGCCCCAGTACATTTCCCAGGTCGACTCTGCGTTACTGAGTTGCCCTGGTGCGATGAAGTTGCTTCGTTTGGCCGCAGCCAGGGCGGCGCAGACTTCCGGGTAGGCGAGGCGGCTCGAGACAGCGGCGTCACAGCCGTCCCAAAGTTCCTCCGCCAAATCGCTCCCGTCTTCCGCAATCAACAGTTTGACGAGAGCGCTGGAATCGAAATAGATAACGGACACGACTAGCGACGCTGCGCGCTCACCAGATCGGCCACCGAAGAAGTAGCGCTAGGTCGCTTTCTACCGCGTGCTTTGATCTTCTCAGAAAGAACGGGCCGAGAAATAACGCCTTCAAGCGTGAGACGCTCGAGAACCGAAGAGGCGTCGAGGCCCATGAGACGCGCGACGGGAACACCACGATCAGTCACGATGATCTCTTCACCTGAGCGCGCTTGCTCCAGCCAATCACTCAAGTGAGCTCGTAGTTCAGTAATAGGAACGTTCACAGCAATAGTGTACATTATCTATTTCACTATCTGTACAGATTGGATGTGGTTTCGAATGACTTCCAACGGTCGCTTGAAGTTTGTCTCCCGGAGATGTAATCGTGTTTGGCAGTCAACAAAATAAATCTGACCCTTTGCACGGCGTGCAAGGGGTTCGAATCCCCTTACCGCCGCCAAGTGAGCATGGCCCCATTGGTCGGTCCGAGCGCCGCTACGGCGAGGGAAGATCGTCCATGTCGTTGAGAGTTGCCCACGAGGACGTTGCGGGTTCTTACGTCGCAGTGTTGATGACGTCAACTTTCCTGGCGGGTAGATTGGTGACGATCTTGATCTTGACCTTGATTGGCACGAGCCGCTGGAGGAACTTCTTAACGGCGACGGCCCGGCTGGTCGCCAATGGAATGTCGAAGTCGGCGTAGCCAACGATGGTCACGGAAGCACCGCGTGCGAGTTTCCTTGAGAGATCGATCAACGCGGACCGCGTGGAGTTGCTTAGTGCACTGCTGTAGAACGCAAAGACCACCGACATTTGTGATGCCCGGGCCACCGGGGGGCTCGCCGACGGAACCACCTTCGCCTTCCGAAACGTGACCGACGCGGTCGAGGACGCACTCAAGTAGGTGGCGTCCGCTGCCTTCGTGACGGTCACCACACACGTGCCCGCGCTCGAAGCCGAGAGCGACGTGCCCGAGATCGCACAGCCAATGGCGGTTCCGTTGGTGACGGTAAAGCTGACCGCACCGGTCCCTTGTCCGCCACTCGTCACCAGGCTGAGCGCGGTACCCGGCTCACCATTCAGTGAGGTGATCGAAATCGGCGACTGGCTCACCAAGGCGGCCGCAACAACGAAGGTCGGGTCGTTGGTGAAAGTTATCGACACCACACCGTTGGCGCTTGCCGTGCCGACCACAATCAAACCCGACGACGTCACTTCGTACACGGTGTCGCCCGCCACTATGCCCGCGTCAGTGATTGTCAAGGTGATTGGCGCGGTTGCAGTTGGCGACGAGCCGTCGAGCGCTTCCCAGGTGACCGCCAGTGAGACGACGTAGGACTGCCCGGCCGGTACTTGGGCCACCAACGGCGCCGTATTCGTGATCGGGTACGCACTCACAACGGTGCCCGCGGGCAACGCGCCGGCTGGAATCACAATCGATGACGTCGCCGTTGGAGCACCGGTGGCGGTGCCAGTGCCAGTGCCAGTGCCAGTGCCAGTGCCAGTGCCAGTGCCATTGCCAGTGCCGGTGCCAGTGCCAGTGCCAGTGCCAGTGCCAGTGCCGGTGCTGAAGTTCAACGAGACGGTCGTCGTTACGCTATTTGCTGCAACACCCGAGACGGGAGTACCCAAGTCCGAGCTTGAAATTCCGGTCGGCGGCGGCGCCACCGTGGGAACGACCGATGGCACGACCGCGACTGAGTTGGAACTCGTCGACGGCCCGGTTGCCACGCCGTTCGAGGCCGCGACCGCGAAGGTGTAACTGTCTCCGCCCGTTAGTCCCGTCAGCGCTGCCGAGGTCGCGGTTGGTCCGAACGGTATCGAAGACCCAGCTTGCCCGGTGTTGGAGTCAAACGGGGTGACGACGAAGCCGGTGAGCGCTCTCCCCCCGTCGGTTACCGGCTCGGACCACGTGACGGTCGCGGAGTCGGGCGACGAGCCCGCAGTCGCCGACGGCGAAAGTGGTGAGGAGGGCGACGACGGACACGTGACGGTTGTGCACCAGTTGGCGTAGGCGATGTCCGCCGGTACCGAGCGTCCACTACCGGGTCCTTGCCCGGAGGGACCAGATGGGTCCCCCCAATAGTTGCCAATGGCACTCACCGATGCAATAGTCGGACCGTTGACGTCAATGCCCGAACCACTACCGAGTAGGTCGTTTCCCGTGAGGCTGACGTCACTGATTGTTCCTTCAGTGCCCGAGCCCGAAATACCGGCGAGGGCAACGTCGATCGCTCCGGCCCCGGTGGCGGTGAGTGAATTGTTCTTAATGGTCACCGTGGTGATCTGACCCGGGCTGGAAGGGTCCGACGCGGTAGTGAGAGCGATTGCCTCGGCGCCGATACCGTTCGTCGTGACCGAGTTACCGCTGATCAAGACTGACGTGGTCGTGCTTCCTTGATCCGCGTCGATGACGATTGGCTGGGTTGTCCCGGTGAGCGTGTCGCTCGCGACGCCCAAGTCAAAGGTGTTGTTTTCGATCACGGCACCGTCGACACCTCCGGGACGATTGACGTAGCCCTCCCCAGCTTCAGCGATGACGCCATCGCCGTCGTATCCGGTGAACGTCGAGCCCTTGACGCTGAACATTCCGGTACCCGTTTGGCCGCCGTCCGAACCGGGATTCATACTGAGTAGACCTTCGGGGGCGAAGGTTTCGGTTGACGTGCCAGGCGGTGGGGTCCAAGGAAGGCCCGACGCGAGAACGAACGCCTCGTCCATGTTGAGCGGCACGAGATTCTCGAACGTCGAGTCGGTGACCGACAACGATCCCGAGTACCCGTAGGCGAGGATCGCTTGCCACATTCCGTTGAACGTCGTGTCGGTGACGGACGTCGATGAGTTGGGGTCGCCGCCGAGGATCGCACCGACCGAGCCGTCACCTTCGATGTTGGGGTCGATGGAGCGGCTCGCGTAGAGCGTGTCACCGTTTAGCTCGAACGTACTGGCCGCCGGGATGTTCGACACGATGAGATCGGGATTATCGGGCAGGCCCTCGTAGTCCCTCAAGTCGGGCGTCGGCGCGCCGCCGATTCCTTCGAGGGTCACGTCGTTAATGGCGTACGCGCCACTTTGCGCGGGCGAGGTCCCGTCGTAACGCGGTTCGGAACAGAAGCCGCTCGGGCCAACCGCCGTAACCGGGTACTGAATGAAAAAGTATTCGGCCTCGCCCTGACAGGCCAGATTTGCGGAATTGACGTCGATGGTCGTCTCGCTCGCTCCGTCGCCCACGATCGTCACCGGGTTCCAGATGACGAGTTGCGACTCGTCAAAGGTCCCGGGACCGACGTCGATCGTGCCGCCGACGGGTGCTTGACTCAACGCGTAGCCGATCGTCGCACAGGCCCCAACCTCACAGTTGCCCGCGTCGGTGCCATCGGTGGCGACGTCGAGGGTCGCCACTGGCGGGGCGGTGAGTTCCGGCAAAACGTTCACGTTCGCCGTCACGGGCGAAGCGGTACCGTTCAGATTTGTGGCGTTTTGGGGCCCGCTGGCGCTGCCCCACCAGTTGTCGATGGCGTTGACCGTCGTCACCGAGGAGTCATTCTCCACTCCTGCCGTGCTGTTACCGGACAGGTCGTTGAAATGAATCACCACGGAGGCCGCCGTTGCGAGCGCGCCCGCTGAGACGTAGACACCGCGGAGATTGCCGGTGAGGGTGTTACTCGTAATGGTGAACGTCCCGGTGTTCACTGCGTCGGACGTGCCCACGTCGCTGCCCACGTGGATTGAGATCGCGTTACCACCTCCGCCCGTGAAGGCGTTGCCCTCGATCACTGCGGTGCCCGAGACGTTGCCGAAGAAGAAGACCGTGGAACCGGTCGTGGTCGCGGTGTTGTTCGTGACCGAAATACCGCCGTCCACTCCAGAGAACGCGACGAAGCTCGAGCCCGTGGTGTCACCGCTGCTGACGTTGCCCGAGACGGTCGCACCTATGGAATTGCTGTTCGTGCAGGAGAAGTTCACGTCCGCACCGCCGTTGTTGGTGGCAGCGGAGAAAACGTTGTCGAGAACCTGACTGTCGTTGCAACCGCCCGTCACAGTGGCGGCCTTGATCTGGATCGCCTCACTACTGGCCAAGGCGTTCTCGAAGAGGTTCTTCTGGACGGTGATGTTGCCGGCGTCGTAGGTGGGGAGCCCCACGCCGCCGTAGCCGTTGAAGATGTTGTTCTGAATGACGAGCCCCGACAGCGTCGTTGGCGAATTGACACTCACCTGGCTGGTTCTTCCATTGAACGAGAAGCCGTCGACGCTCACGTTGCTCGTGCCGATCGAGACCGAACTCACTACAGATTCGCCGCCGGCGCGCGTTTGAACACCTTGGCCGAACTCGGCGCCGTCGAGCGTTAGCGGTTCATCGATCGTGACGTTCTCGGTGTAGGTTCCAGCACAGACGTAGATCGTGGCACCCGATGACGCCGCGTTCACGCCAGCCTGAATCGTTGTGTACGCGGCACTCGAGCAACCGGTGACGCTATCGCTTCCCGTGTGGTTGCTGACGACCACGGCCCCGGCCGGCACCGTGGTCGAGGCCGAGACGGGTGGCGCGAACGTCAACATGAGTCCCGTCGTCACCAGAATCGATGCGGCGCCGACGCTCAGACCTCGAAGCAGTGTCGCGCTAACTGCCCTCCCCTTATGGATGGTCTTCACGGCATTCGTCATCGTTCATGAGAATCCGTTGATCACGATTGTGCTCTTTGATAGTGGAGAGGTATATCACCTCACCTGACGTAAGTAACGGTAATTTTCTTACACTATTTATCCACCGACTCTCGCGTTTACGGTACGCAGTTGATGAGGAGTTTTATGAAGGACAAGTTCTTTCCGACGACACGTCGCATCGTTCTCTACTAGGGGCAGATCATCTGGTGCGGGTCACGGTCAACGAGTTTCGAACTCCGACATCGAGAGTCTTCACATTTTCGTGAAGCGTGGTCGAACTCAATTCTTCTGGAAGTCGCCGGACTTGAGTTGAATCGCGCCGGGAATGTTGGAGTCAGAATGGCTTCGGACGCTTTGAGAACCAGTCCAGAATTGACGCGTCAGTTGAATGATGCCGTCATGGAGACTGCGGTGCGTAATGCCCTTCACATGCTCAACACCTACATGCTTCCTTAACAAGCATTACGAATGGAGCGTCTTTTTGCGACGCCCCACCTGATTTCGTTTGTCAGTTAGGGCTTCGGTTTGTTCGTTCATTCTCCCCTTTCGAACCTCAAGCGTCTCCATGGCATCGTGAAGTACGTGGTCGCGCGGGCCCTGGTCGCACCCCCAAATAACTCTGCGCTCAAGGAGTACCATGAGCGCAGAGTTGCTGGAATATAGACATGCGTTGCCCGGGGGGGGAATATATGGCAGATCCAGATGCTGATCAAACGAGTCAATCCGCGAAGGATGCGACAAAGGCAGCGCACGACAAGAGATGGGTCGAATCTCGGTCCGACATAGGGAAGAATGCCGTTGGAACTGTTCCGATCATCATTATTTCCATTCTTCTCTTGGTACTTTCCGTAGCCGTCGTCGTGGCATTGGTTCAGTTGTGGCCACTGTCTTCAAGTTCGACGAGCGTTCACGGAACTCATTACGTTGTCATGTGGATTCACGTCAATCTTGAGTTGGAATCGAACTACTTCCTCATTGTCGTCTTGGCCGGCGCACTTGGTGGTGCCATCCATTCACTGCGCTCGATTGCGTTCTTCGTGGGAGAAAGAAAGTTGCAATGGTCCTGGATCCTCTACTACGCATGCCTACCCATCGTCGCAAGTCTTATGGCGATGATCTTTTACTTGGTGCTTCGTGGGGGACTTATCTCCTCGCAAGCAAGTTCGCAGGCTTTGAGTCCATACGGAATGGCTGCCATTGCCGGTTTGGTCGGCCTGTTCTCCGATCAAGCTGCCTCAATGCTTAAGAAGATATTTTCCAATCTCTTCACTTCGGCAAATTCCGATACTCCAGATTCCGCGCCACTCAATTAGAAAAGCTGACAGTGTACGAGTCCCTTCGTGGGTTTCCGAAATGAACTGGCACGGCTCAGTGTTGCTAATAATGAGCCGGGATCGGGGACTCCTCGTAAGAAGTCTTGAGTTTGCATCCCGGGCCTCAGCTACGTATGCATTTTCCGACGGTTGTTCTACACCCATTCCGATTGAAGTTGTACACCGATTCCGACGTAGTTCCTCGATACCGCTCTTGCGTGTCATGTCTTGAGTCGTCAATCTGCAAATGTCAGGAAATCATGAAATCCGACATGAATCGTCCACGGATGGTGCCAAGGCGACAATAGAGATATTGAGATCTCACGAATCAATCTCGGTCGTCATTCCATTCGAACCCGATTCTTGACCCCACAATTGAGCGCATAGTGTCGTCATCCTCCACGATTGAGGTAGGAGTTCCTTCTGAATTCTTGCGCCACAGACTCTTTGGAAAATGAGTAATGATTCTATGAATGTCAATGACACGCGAACTTGAGACGCGAATCGCTGGTATCTCAGGAATTCTCGAAACCAATGCAAAGGTCGTGGATTTCGCGGATTTAGTGTCGAGTCAACAATTTAGCGTCCTGGCGGACGCGGGACTCTACGGAGTATTCGCTCCGCTATCAACCGGAGGGCTCGACCTAGATCTGAGTGACCTATGCGCAGTCGTCGAAGAGCTTGCGTCTGCGTGTCTCACGACAACATTTGTGTGGATCCAGCATTTCAGACTCTTACGTGCTCTTCTCGACCCGACAACGCCCGATTCAATTCGCGAACTCCTGCCACTCGCCGTAAGCGGACAGATCAAAGGTGGCGTGGCACTTGGCGGGCTGCTTCCGGGCCCTCCTCGTCTGAGAGCGACTGAAACAAGGGATGGTTGGCATCTCAATGGAGAGGCTCCATGGGTTAGTGGCTGGGGAATCGTTGACCTTCTGTTTTTAACGGCTCGCCAATCGGATGACACAGTCGTCAGCTTCGTGGTCGATGCCGTCGATCAACCTGGGCTCGGAGTGACGAGATGTCGTCTATCGGCAATGAATGCCAGTTCGACAGTCCAACTGACATTTGATGACTTGCGAATTCCCGAAGATCGGTACGTTGGCAGCCAGCCGTACGCACCGGGACTCGAGCGACCCGAAGGACTTCGTGTCAACGGCTCACTGGCACTTGGAGTCACTCGTCGATGTTGTGAACTCCTCGGTCCAACGTCGTTGGACGATGAATTCCGCCGTTGTCGAGAGGACCTCGAAGCGTTCGAAACGACGGACATCGCGGTGTCCCGCGCTCGTGCAGCCGAACTCGCAGTGCGCGCTGCTCACGTGCTGGCCGTATCGCGAGGGAGTCGTTCGGCGATTTCCGGTGACATCGCCGAACGTACGACTCGCGAGGCGGCGCTCTTACTCGTCTTCGCCAGTCGCCCGGCGATCAAGAATGCGCTTCTCGATCTCATGATCAAGGTTGACTAGGTCACTCGACGACGATGGTGTCGTTGATCGCCGTGTCGACGATGAACGACGACTCCCTCGCTTCGCGTGTTTGGTAGTGGCGCACGGTGAGCCAGCCGATCACCGCCGCGACGAAGCACGATGCCGCACCAACACCGAGTCCCACGCGGGCGTTGGTTTCACTGGTGATCCAGCCAATGAGCGGTCCACCAATTGGTGTCGTTCCCATGAAGGCGACGGCCCACAGTGCCATGACTCGTCCGCGCATCTGGGGGTCGGTCTCCAGTTGCAACGTCGAGTTGGCCATCGACAAGAACGAGACGCTGGCAAATCCGACGAGCGCCAACGCGAAGAACTCAATACCGATCTTGGGTGAAAGCGCCGCAAAGGTGATGAAGATCCCGAAAAGTAGTGCGGCGCGAATCATCGCCCGGGTGCCGGTCCGGCCCTTGGACGCTGACCAGAGCCCACCGATCACTGCGCCTGCGCCCATCGACCCCGTCATCACGCCGAAGACCTCGGCGCTGCCGTGAAAAACCTTGCCCGCCACGATCGGCAACGTCACCTGGAATTCGTAGGCCAGCATGCCGACGAGCGCCATCATGATCAATGGATACAGCAATTTCGGCGTCGCGGCGACATAACGGAAGCCTTCACGCAACTGACCCTTCGCCCGTTCGGTCGGCACGCTCGGGTTCAGAGTGGTCTTGTCCATGATCATGAGCGAGAACACGACGGCGACGAAGCTCACGGCGTTAAGGGCGAAGCACCACCCTTCGCCAAAGGAGGCGATGATGATGCCCGCGATGGCCGGGCCGACGGCGCGCGCCACGTTGTTCATGGTCGAGTTCAGACTGACGGCGTTTCGCAGGTCATTTGGTCCGACCATCTCCAAGACGAAAGATTGGCGAGACGGATTCTCGAAGGCATTATTTAGACCCAACACCATCGCCAGGATGCAGACGTCGACGTACGTGACGACGTGGGTCAGCGAGAGTACCGCGAGGATCGCCGCCTGGACGCCCATCGCCGACTGCAAGATGATCATGAGTTTGCGCTTGTCGACGCGGTCAGCGACCACTCCCCCGTAAGGGCCGAGGAGGAGGACGGGCAGCGTCTGGAGGGCCACGACCAGTCCGATGGCCGTCGCCGAGTGCGTCAAGGTGAAGACCAACCACGACTGGGCCGTCATCTGCATCCACGTACCGACTAACGAGGTCGTCTGGCCGTAGAAGTACTTGCGGTAGTTGTGGTTCGAGAGTGACGAGAAGGTTCGTCGTGCCGATACTTTGACGTTCATTCGTCGCGGTCCCGAAGTGTGGCGACGATGGCCTCGAGCGCCGGCGTCGCGACACTCAGCGCCTGCTTTTCCTCTTTCGAGAGACGGCCGAGCGCGAACAACAACGCGTCAGTGCGCTCACTGCGAATCCTCTCGCGCAGCGCCAGACCCTCGGGCGTTGCGGCCAAGTGAATGACGCGGGCGTCCTTGGGATCGCACGTGCGAGTGACCATCCCGGCCGCCTCGAGCTTCGCGATGATGCGCGACAACATGGTCGGATTGAGGCCCTCTTCTCGAGCGAGTTCTGAGAGTCGAAGCGTCCCGGCTCGAGCAATCGCCATTAATACTTCGCGTTGACTGGAGGACAGGTCCGCTTCGGCGTGCGTGAGCCGAAGGCTCCGATTGAGCCGACCGAGCGCGACGCGAAGGTTCTCCGCGAGCCGTCGCTCCTTCTCATTCGGTTCTCTCGTGACATCAGACATGAGGCCAGTATACCAGTAGTTGCTTGCCAGCAAGCAACTACTCCAGCATTCACTTGCCGCCACACCCCTGCTCTACGGTGGGCACAACCAAGGGGACGTGATAAACCGTGTCGAACTCGAGACGAAGCTCAATCAGGGTCGAAACTGGCTACTCGCGAAGTACGCCTCGTTGAGCGATGAGCAGCTAAAGCGACCACTCACCCCGAGCCAGCACGATCCCGAAAATCGCTGAACCCGTTCGATCATCTGGCCCATTTGGCGCTGATCGAACGTGATCTCGCCGCCATGGTGAAACGACACTTCGCCGGGTAGTCGAATTCCGTCGGTCTCTTGAACGACGACCTCGGACATCCCCGTACGCGCGAGGAGATCATGGTCATCGTGAACGCGGCGACCGAAGAGTGGCAAGTGGCCCACCGCGACGACACCTTCAGCGAGGTCGCTTAAGCGACTCGAAGCATTACCTGTTCGGCCACCAGGCGCAGATGGTCCAAGTCCGACAGATCCAGGACTTGGAGGTACATTCGCTGCGCTCCGGCTTTGGCGAACGACTGGATCTTCTCAACGACTTCATCGACGGTTCCGGCGAGGCCGTTCGTTCGCAGCTCGCTCACTTCGCGGCCGATTTTCAAAGCTCGTCGCTCGATCTCCGCTTCATTCTCGCCCACGCACAGAACTTGTGCGGCCGAAAGCATGATCGATTCGCGACCACGTCCGGAATGTTCACAGGCCCCTCGCACCCGCTCGAACTGGGCCGCCGTATCGTCCAGCGATGAGAAGGGCATATTGAACTCTTGGGCGAACTTGGCGGCCAATTGGGGCGTTCGAACCTTGCCGCCGCCACCGATCAATACCGGAGGTCGCGGACTCTGCACCGGTTTGGGGAGGGCCGGGCTCTCAGTCAATTGATAGTGCCTTCCGGCAAATGAAAATGTCTCGCCGAGCGGTGTCTCCCAGAGACCCGTGATGATCTCCAACTGTTCACTGAGACGTTCGAAGCGCTCCCCCAGTGCGGGGAATTCAATGCCGTAGGCGGCGTGCTCTTGGGCGAACCACCCGGTCCCGATACCCAGTTCGACACGCCCACCGCTCATCTCATCCACCTGGGCGACCGAGATGGCCAGTGGTCCGGGGAGTCGAAACGTCGCGGCGCTCATCAGCGTGCCGAGTCGAATGCTGTCAGTCTCGCGCGCCAGACCGGCCAACGTGATCCACGCGTCGGTCGGCCCCGGCAGTCCCGAGCCCGATCCCATGCGCACGTAGTGGTCGGAGCGAAAGAAGGCGCCGAAGCCGAGTCGCTCCGATTCTTGGGCGACCCGCAAGAGCTCGTCATAGGTCGCGCCCTGTTGGGGCTCCGTGAACACTCGTAGTTCCATCCAACGTCCTCTCGATGTCGATCCGTGTCAATGCTAAGCACCGAGCGACTTCCCAGAATCTCGTGCCCGCCACGGCGCACGACTTTTCGGAATTCGCAGAGCCTGCGGTAGAGTCCGAATTATGGTTTTCGGTGCTTCAGATTCGAGTGACTCCATGTCCGATCAATCGCCGCATTACGGGCAACCCGGCGGTTCGCAGTTCCCGATCACGACCGCGCTCGTCTTCCCCGACCGCGAGATCGAACACAGTCTCGGCATGGTTTTCGGAGTCGTCGTGCGATCAATGGGAATCGCGCGCAACATCGGCGCCGGTTTCAAATCGCTCGCCGGCGGTGAAGTGAAGCAGTACACCCGCCTGGTCGAAGACAGCCGACGTCACGCGCTGGACCGGATGATCGAGAACGCCCAGCTCATCGGCGGCGAAGGGATCATCTCGATGCGTTTCGACTCTTCCGAGGTCGGCAATACCTTGACCGAAATCGTCGCCTACGGCACGGTGGTTACCTTCCGCAAGACGGCGTAAGTAACTGATGGGACTCGTCTGGGCCATCGTCCTGGTCGTGCTGGTCGTCTGCTTTGTTCTCAGTCTCATCTTGCGTCGCCACGGCGAATCCGACAAGCCGAATCCTGATTGGAAGCGCACCGAGGAGGTCTTCAACGATCCCTCGACGAATCGAGTGATGCGGGTGTGGCTCGACGCCGCGGGAGATCGCCACTACGTGCCCGAGGGGAAACGTCGCTCCACCTGAGGATTTCTCCGGCTTTACGACTGGGGATCGAGCAAGCGGCGGATCGTGGGCGGCGCGACCAGTATCCACGCGTCGACGATCAGGTCGCTCAGCGTGTCCCACTGCGGTGAATTCGACTCGTGGTGGCCGTCGAGGTAGGCGCCGACCCATCCTCGTCCCCCGACGTACGGTGGCCGAAAGTAGCGCTCCGAGTCCTCTTCGATCAGTGACTCCTGCACGCCGACACGGGCGGCGAAGGTCACCGAGACCCGGTCGTCGTGGTGGTGATCGGACATGGCGACGAAGTTCTTCTTGTCGTCGATGAACCACGACGCCTCGCCATGGCTACGGCGCTCAATCACGAGTGGCAGATCCATGCAGATCGCCCGCACGCGCTCAGTGGCAATCTCTCCCTCGCGCGTGGGTCGTTGGTCGGGAGTCACACCGGACATGACGCGAGCGTAGCGCTGCGTTCATTTCGATTCAGAAGCAATTGGATCGAAAAGGTCTTGAAAGTCTGACCGATTGGGTTTTCAGCTGATGCCGCCACGCCGACGCTCGGTGGCTCGCCAGGTCCAGCGACCGATTAGCAATAGTGCGGCGAGAAGCAGGATCATGAACAGCAGCGGCCCGGCGATCCGGATCAGCCACTCAACGCCAGTGGCGAAGCCGCGGAGGGAGTCGTGCCACGCCTTGTCGATGCCCGTCGCCGGGTGCGCGGGCGTCACGACTTGGTTCCCGGCTTCGCGCAGCGAGACGGTCAACGTGGCGTAGGTCGTCTCGCTGTTGAGCAGGTTCAGCTGCGCCTGGAGTTGCTCGATCTGGCTCTGAATCGAGTTGAGTTGGTTCTGCACCGAAAGGATCCCGCCGATGGAGTTGGTCCTCGTCATGATCTTCAAGTACTGAGTTCGACTCACCTGCAACGCGTTGATCCGGGCTTGCAGATCCACGTACTGCCCCGTGACGTCAGTGGCGGAGGTCACGACCGACGTCGCCACGCCGGCGTGTCGCACTTGGTCGACGAGCATCGTGAAATTGCGCTCGGGAACCTGCAGGACGATGGAGCCGGTGGAATAGGAATGAGTGGCTTTCGTGCCCATGTGCGACTGCGTGCTGGCGACAAATCCACCGTCGGTCGTGGCGAAATCGGTGAGTTGCGTCAACGTCGATTGAAAGTGCGTGCCGCCAACGGTCAAATGGATTGTCCCGACTTCCTCCACGCGCAATGAACTGTCCACCGTGCTCGCATTGGAAGACGATTTGGGAACCTTTACGGTTAGTCCCGTCGACGTTGGCGACAAAGTTGCCTGAGCATTCGCGCCAATGGTAAAACCAGTTCCCGTGATCGTCTCTCCGGACACTCCGTGGGCGACAGTCTTCGCACTGTTCGGCGTAACCACGCCTTGAGCATTAGTGAGAGTTCGATTCTTGCTCGCGCCGCCTTCGGAATTGAAGAGTGGCACGGCGACGGCCAGCACCACCACGCACGCAGCGACAGCCAACAGTGTCGATCGAGTTCGACCATTGCGCTGGATGAACGCGCGGATCCGCGGCGATTCGTCCGAAGCGCCAGAATCGCGTGCCTCATCGAGGATGCTTTCCATTGCGGTATCGGAGATGGCAAAGTCGTCGGCCGCTTCTCGAAGCGCTCGCTTCATCATCTCTTCGTCAAATGTGGTCATGACTGTCTCTCCTTGCGATCATTAATCGAACTCGGCGCTTCGGACTGAAGCGCCGGATGAAGTGCGAGCCGACGTCGCGCTTCGTTGAGTCGCGACTTGACCGTTCCGGGCTGGCGGCCGATGACGATCGCAATATCGTGCTCGCTCAGATCGGCGTAGTAACGAAGGACGACGACGATCCGCAGATGCGCGGGCAAGTCCCTGAGCGCGGTCATCACGTCGTAGGAGAGCGTGACGCGCCCGATGGGGTCCTCGATCATGGCGACGTCGTCCAGATCGTCATCGGGACGTCGTCGATTACGGTGCGGAATCTCTTTGCGGAGCTTCGAGTTGCAGGTGTTGACCACGACCCGATAAAGCCATGGTTTGAAACTCGAGCCCGTTGCCAAGGAATCACGGAACTTCCACGCCCGCAGGAACGACTCCTGCACGGCGTCCTCGGCGTCTGGTCGGTTACCCAGGATCAGGTACGCCGTCCGCACCGAACTCGCGTAGCCGTCCTCGAGCCAGGTCTGAAGTTCGTCGACGTCGACCGCGTCACTCACCTACGTAATGCACCGGTGTCGTCGATTCGCGCATATCTGTACACATGTGTAGAGACTCCGGAACCTTCGGAAAGGTTCGCGGTTTCTCAACTTCTCTTGAAACGTCGCCTTCGACCCAAAGGCCGTCGTTCCAGAGAACTCGGAACTCTCTTCGTCAATCAGGGATGAGCGTCGTGATGCAAAACGGGTGACCCACGGGGTCGAGGAAGACTCGCCAGCGATCGCGCTCTGGCTGTTCCGGCGCCAAAGTGGCGCCGGCCGCGAGAGCGGCCGCTTCGCCAGTGTCGAGATTGGCGACGGAGAAGTCGAGGTGGACATGGGACGGAATCTCACCCGAGGGCCACGTCGAGGGCTTGAATCCCTCGACGCGCTGCATCGTGAGCCAGAGGTTGTCCAGTTGGATCGTCGAGAAGTCATCGGACTCAAAGGTGATCTCCTTCTCGAGCAGCGCCGAATAGAACAGCGCCAATTCGTGAGGGTCGGGACAGTTCAGCGATACGGCACCCAGTTTGGAAATCTCTCCCACATTGACTCCTTTATGTCGTTGGTCATCGCATTCTTACCTCGTCGCGGTGACATTGCCCGGGCCAGATTGGAAATGGCGATGTGACGACGGAAACGACAGGTTCAGGACTGCGACGAACGAGAGAGCGCGGTGGCGCTGCGCCAGAGTTGGAAGTAGTTCTCGAACGTGATGTCGGCCGTCACGTAGCCCGCCGATTGGAGTTCGCGGTGATAGGCCGGCAGGTTGTGCCACGGCACGCCCATGTCGACGTGGTGGGCCAGGTGCCAACCGGTGTTGTAGGGGACGAACCAGAAACGGGCGAGCAGGTGCTGGCGCACGTTGTGAGTAGTGAGGCGCCGGTCGTCGCTCTTGAGCATCCCGCCGTGTTCGGCGATCGCGCGAAGCCGATTGAGTACTCGCCACTGGGTCATCCACGGCAGCCACCAGAAGAGCAGATACGACCACCACGCCCCGGTACCCAACCAGAACAGTCCGAACAGGACCGCCTGGACGGCGAGGATCGAGGAGGCGATACGTCGACTCTGGGCTTTGGTCGTCGCCATGACGATGGACTTGAAGTTCTTGTAGCCCGAGATGCCGGCGGCGTCGCGCAGCAGTCGTCGTCGTAGGTCACTCGGACCGCAGGGATAGCCACTGTAAAAGGCCATGTCGGGCTCTTCCGGACCGAACTCCTCGCGGTGGTGGGCGAAGTGCGCGCGCCGGTAGATCGAGATCGGCACCATCGCCGGATAGGCGATGAACCATTTACCCACGAAGTCATTGGCCCGCTTGTTGGTGAAGAGGAGCTTGTGGGCTGACTCGTGCATCAGGATCGCGAATCGCGCGTGCATCGGTCCCATGAGAATGAACACGGCGACCGCGACGAAGGGGCCGAAGCGTACGCCCACGTACGCCAGTGCCGCGGTCCAGAGCCAGACAAACGTGACCGCCCGGACGTTGCGCCAGTTCTCGATGTGTCGGTAGTTCTTGCGCAACTCGGGAATGGCCATGCCGTTCACGAGAAGACGATCCGTCGGCAGTACGTCCGGCAGCTCTTCGGGGCTCGGGACGAGATCGATCGACATGGGCCCCATCATAAGTTCGCGACGGGTTCAATTCCTTGACGACCCCGGACAGCGAATTGTCGGCCAGCCGGGAGCCACGAACCTTCGATTTTCAAGACACCCGTAAGGTTTGGAAAGGCTACGACGAGGGGACGGTCCTGATCAAGAAACTCATCCGTCGCTTCGACGCCTACCAACGAGGTCATTCGACGGCCGCCTTTACGATCGGCGTCGTCAAGAAGTACGTCGAGGACCGCGGCCCGAACCTCGCCGCTCTCCTCGCCTACTACGGCGTGCTCTCGGTCTTTCCTCTGCTGCTGGTCCTCTTCACGGTGCTCGGTCTGCTCTTCAGCCACGACCCGGGACTCCAGCACCGGGTGATCCATTCCGCGCTCTCCCAGTTCCCCGTGGTCGGCAAACAACTCGACGGTCACGACGGCATCACCGAACTTAGAGAGAAGGGCCTCGGTCTCGCTCTTGGTCTCGTGACCCTATTCTGGGGTTCGATCGGGGTGACCCGAGCCGGACAACGCGCCATGGCCGACGTGTGGAACGTGCCGCAGCTCAACCGGCCGCACTCCGTGCGACGCATCGGGCGAAGTGTCGAGTTCCTCGGCGTCTTGGTGCTCGACGTGGTGCTCTCAACGGCCCTGGCCGGACTCGTCACCTTCGACCCGCACGCCGTCTGGATCCAGACACTCGCGGTCATCGTGGGGCTCGCCATTAACGTCGCGCTGTTCCTGTTGGGTTTTCGAATTCTCACGCCGAACTCGATTGCCACCAAGACGTTGCTCACGGGCGCGGTCATCGCCGCGCTGGGATGGAATGCGCTGCAGTACCTCGGCACGTGGCTCGTCGGCCACGAACTTCGCCACGCGAGCCAACTCTACGGTTACTTCGCGAGCATCTTGGGACTCGTGTTCTTCCTCTACCTCGCGGCCGAGATCACGTTGATCGCCGCCGAGATCAACGTCGTGAAGTCACGCCACCTGTATCCCAGGAGCTTGCAGCCACCCTTCACGTCGGCCGACGAGGCCGTCCTCACGGCGATTGCCCGTCAGAGCCAGCGCTCCGCGGCACAGAACGTTCGAGTCGAGTTTGATCGGTCAGGAAAACAGGTCCTCGAATCGGATTCATCGAATGAACTGGACGCGACACCGTGGAGCGATGAGACGTAGCCGTCGCGTCGGCGAGTTCAGGTTCTTGGTGCGCTGACGAGGGGCGGCGTGAGGACGTCGAGCGGATCGTCGAGGCCCACGCTCGCCGCCACGTAGTTGCGCTTGGCCCAGGTCCGAGGTACTGCCTTCAGTTCACCGTGCAGGTCGAGGCGCTCCTGCTTAGCGATCATGGTGAAGGCGATCACGGCGATGATCAGTCCCGAGGCGACGAAGACGAAGCCCAAGGAGTAGGACATCAGCGTTTGCACGCAGGACGAATCGAGCCCGGAATGACTGGCGGCACCCGTGGCACCGCTGGTCGTGCAGGTACCGACTTGGGAGTGCGCTCGAGCAAGCGTCCATATCCCGAAGGCCATCAACGCGAGGCCGAGGCCAATTACGACTTTCCTGATCGTCATATGGCCCTCCCTTGCCAGGTCCATAAGTAGGCAGATGTTGCCGACTTCACACTTCTGGTCGGAACTGCGTCTCCCCGTGCCCATTCGCTTTTCGATCGCCCCCGACCAGGGTGAACGCGCGTAGACACCACAGTACGAAGCGTGACGCAACTCTCAGTAGAGGAAAAGACAATTGGTAGACAATTAACGACGAGTTATTCAGTTCTTCGACTGCGAAAGGATCGGCCCCACCGGCTGACGTCGGTTATTGACCGGTGTTCGTGAGTTCCGCTGAAGCGTCCCATAGCCGTCGCGCCACGTCAGCGTCCATCGCTCGCTTCGATGTTTTGTGGATGACCGGGTAGCCCCGCAGGTGCCCGGTTCCGTCCGGACCCACGTAGCTGCCACCGGGAATGTCCTGGGTCGCGGCATAGAGCGTCGGCAGCGCGCCCTTCTGCGCGTCGTTGCAGAGACGCTGGGACAGAGAGTTCACCAATCCGTTCACGCCATGGACGTGAGCGACCAGATTGGTCCTCGCGATCCCCGGATGGGCCGCGACAGCCCGAACCGCACTCCCCTTCTCGCTCAGTCGGCCTTGCAGTTCGAGCGTGAACAAGAGATTGGCCAACTTCGAGTCCTGATAGGCCGTCATCGCGTTGTAGGGCCGAGAATCGAAGTGAAGATCCTCCAAGTGGATCCGGCCGCGCCGATGGAGGATCGAGGACACCGTGACGACCCGGTCGGTGATGAAAGGCAACAACAGGTTCGTCAGCGCGAACGGCCCGAGGTGATTCGTGCCCATATGAAGTTCGAAGTCGTCGATCGTGCGAAAGGCCGGCGCCATCATGATGCCCGCGTTGTTGATCAAGACGTCAAGTTCGCCGGTCCATTCAGCGGCGAAAGCGCGAATCGACTCCAAGTCGGCCAGATTGAGCGGGCGAACTTCGTAGTCGCCGACGAAGTCCTGGGCGACGTCGCGACCCTTGTCGACGTCGCGGACGGCCAGGATCACCCTGGCGCCATGGGCGCACAGCTCGCGTGCGGCAACAAGTCCGATTCCGCTCGAGGCGCCGGTGACGATGATCGTGCGCCCCGCGAGATTCGGCAGGTCCTTCGCCGTCCACTTCTTCTTGGCCATAACTCAGTCCGCTCATCTCTAGGAGTTTGTTCAACTTAACGGTGCGGGCTCGCCGCCAAAACCGCAGCGTCGGTATGGTGATTTCGTGGTGATCGGCGCCGTCGGCCGGTTGAGGTGAGAACATTCTTCATCGATCAAACAGTTGTTGTCGATTCGGCGCCAACCGCCACGTCGATGACGGTGAGAGGTTCAATCGGGACCTCATCGGAAGGAGCAGTCATGGCGCAGTATCTGGTACTGATTTATGAGAACGAGGAGTCGTGGGCCAACGTGGACGAGGCGACCTACGGTCGAATCCACGCCGAACACAACGACTTCGGGAAGAAGCACGGCGCGTCGCTGCGCGGCGGTAACGCGCTGGAACCGTCGATGACCGCGACGTCGATTCGAAAGAATGCCTCGGGAGAGCCCGTCACGACCGACGGGCCCTTCGCGGAAACGAAGGAAGCGATTGGCGGGTACTACGTCATCGAGGCCGACGACCTCGACGCCGCCCTCGCCATCGCCCAGGAAGTACCGGCCAAGTTTGGCGGCGTTGAAGTTCGACCGATTCGAGTGATGGACTGAACATCAGCCACGACGAACATCGCCCGGCCGTCGCCGCTGCCGTCGCGGACGCTCACCGACACGAGTGGGCGTTCGTGATGGCAGCGACGATTCGAATCACCCACGACTTCGACGTCGCCGAGGAGTGCGTGCAGGACGCGTTTGCTCGAGCACTGGCGTCCTGGGGCGAGCAGGGCATTCCCGAGAATCCCGGCGCGTGGCTCACGACGGTCGCGCGACGCCGTGCCATAGACGTCGGGCGTCGCCGCGACGTGGCGGTTCGCGCGCAGCGCTTTCTCGTCCTCGACGACGCGGCGGTCGGTCTGGAAATCCTTGAAAGTGACCTTCAAGACGACCGGCTCCGTCTTATCTTCACGTGCTGTCACCCGAGTCTCGCAATCGAGACACGGGTGGCGCTCGCGTTGCGCATGCTCTGCGGACTTAGCACGACCGAAGTCGCCAAGGCGTTCTTAGTGAAGGAGTCCGCGATGGCGGCTCGACTCACCCGCGCCAAGAAGAAGATCGCGCTCGCTCGAATCCCGTACCGGGTCCCTGTACGGACCGAACTTCGGGGCCGTACCGACGCCGTTCTCTTGGTCATTCACCTCCTCTTTACGACCGGTCACACGTCACCAGTCGGTGAGAACCTCTCCGAGGCCAACCTGGTGGAGCGAGCGCTCGACCTCGCGCGCATGTTGCACGGTCTGCTACCCGAGGACGCCGAAGCGACGAGCCTGCTGGCCTTGATACTCCTGACGGACTCTCGCCGAAGTGCGCGGGTCGGCGCCGAGGGTGAGTTCCTCGCGCTCGCCGACCAAGATCGATCGAAATGGCATCGTGACTCAATCGATGAGGGACTGGCCCTCGTCGGTCAATCGATTCGTCGCGGTCGCCCCGGTCGCTTCACCTTGATGGCCGCCATCGCTGCCGTTCACTCGAGCGCGTCGCACTGGGACGAAACCGACTGGGCCGAAATCGTCGGACTCTACGACCTACTGCTCGAGGCGTGGCCGTCGCCCGTCGTCGCACTGAATCGCGCGGTGGCCGTCAGTTTCGCGCAAGGACCATTGGCGGGGTTGGCGGCGATCGATGAACTCAGCTCTGACCCTCCACTGAGCACGTACCCCTATTTGTCGGCCGCGCGCGGCGACTGCCTCGTGCGACTCGAACGATTCCCTGAAGCGCGCGAGGCCTTCGAAGAGGCCGCAATGCTGACCGAGAACGGCGTGGAACGGGACTTTCTCCGACTGCGCATCAGCCAGCTGAATTGACTCTCGGCTCACTTGGGTGTGACGTCACCGTTTCCGACGACCGTTGCGTAGAAGGCATCGCCTACGATTCGAGAGAGTCTCGGCCACCGATGTCCTGAGAAGCGCACCTATCAAAGGACCCCATGAAGCTCCGACTATATTCCACAGTCCTCGCCGTACTGTCGATCGTAGGGACGATGAGCGTCGCGTCAGGAGCATCGGGGACGCCGAAGCCGTACGCGCAGATGAAGACGGCGATCGCTGACGCCGACGCCGAACTCTCGGTTCGCGCCACGACCACGGCGTCTATGTCCGGCATGCGAATCGTACAGGTCACCGACGCCGGACGAAGTGCCGGGCGACAGGTAGTCACTCTCACCGACGCGGGCAAGAGCAACACCTTCGTCGCCGAACTCATCGCGGGCTCGCTTTACGTCAAGGGTGACGCCACGATGCTCACGACGTACCTCGGACTCTCGCAGGCGAACTCGAACGCACTCGCTGGTCAGTGGTTTGGGATTCCCAAGAGCAGTGGCTACTACGCGCAGGTCGCTCAGGGTCTGACGGTTTCCACGGGAATGGCCGAAGTGACGATGACTCCATCCTTGAAGGAGAGTTCGGCGACCATCTCAGGCGTGAAGGTGAACGTCCTAAAAGGGATGTCCGTGAAGACGTCTCTCGAACCGTCCTATAAGGAGACGTTCTATTTCAGTACCGCGAAGAAGCCCCTTCCCGTCGAAGTCACCCAGAGGGTCTCGAGCTCTTTAGGGAAGATCCTCTTCAGCGATTGGAACGAGAAGATCACGTTGGTTGCGCCGAAGGTCACCCTGCACCTCAATTGAATCGGCCGACCGTCGATTGATTTCAATTCCAGTACGCGGGACCTAGTCGAGCCCGAGCGGCGGGTGCCACGAGATCATTTGAGCCCGCCCGGGGATGACGTAGCCGTGTTCGACGAACCACTGCGCGGAATCAAAGAGTGCGAGCGACGCGGGACGCGAGGAGTAGCCGATCTCCTCGCGCGCCCTCGAGTCGTCGAACGTCATCGTCGTCGAAGCCATCTGCGCCGCTTCTAAGGAGACTCGCGGTTCCCGGCCGAGGACGTCGCCTTCGACGAAGCTCGATACGTAGCCGGCGATCTTGGGAAAGATCGAGGGAAATCGACGCTCGGCCGGTGGTAAGCCCGTCACGGTCGACAAAGTGCGCAGAAGTTCGGCCATCGTGATGTTCTCGCCACCACAGATGTAGCTGCGACCCTGTCGCCCCCGTTCGAGGGCGAGCAAATGTCCGGCGGCGAGGTCATCGACGTGCGCGACGTTCATGGCGGTGTCGACGTAGCCGGGCATCCGGCCGTTCAGGTAATCGAGGACGACCTTGCCCGACGGCGTCGGACGATGATCGAAGGGACCGTGCGGCATCGTCGGCAACACGAGCACGACCGGGGCACCCTGCGCGGCGAGGCGGAGCACTTCGTGTTCGGCGACATACTTCGTCTGCTTGTAGTTCCCGTAGAGGTGCGAGATTTCGGCGACGTCGTCTTCATTCGAAGGTCGCCCCCTCTTGGTCTCCCACAGGCCGAGCGTCGCGACCGTTGACGTGAACACGATGCGCTCGACGCCAGCGTCGGTGGCAGCGCGAACGACGTTCTGACTGCCTCGGACGTTCACCTGGTAGAACGATGACGCGTCCCTCGGCCAGAAGCCGAATTTCGCCGCCAGGTGAAAGCAGTACTTCACGCCTTCGAAGGCGCCAGTCAGCTGGCTTGCCTTGGTGATGTCCACTTCTCGACGTCGGACGTCAAGTCCGTCCAAGTTCGACGTCGCGGCACCGGGCTCAAGGAGTGCCACGACGTCAACGCCCCTGGCGAGAAGCGCGCGAACGACGGCCGAGCCGATGAAGCCCGCGGCTCCAGTGACGACCACCTGGTCGCCCTCGTGTAAATCGAAACTCACGACTTCACCGCGGTGTGCTTCATCGTCGGACTTCGCCTCAGGATTCCCTTAGTCATCGTGACACCGAACTCGACCAGTGAGGCCCCACTTCGCTCGGCTTCAGTGAGGAGTTCATCGAGCGCAGTGATGAAGAGGTCGATCTCCGCTTCCCCGGCAATCAGCGGCGGCAGCAGCTTGATCACGTTGATGTTGTCAGCGGCCACCTGCGTGAGGATCCGGTATCGATGGAACAGCGGGACGACGAGCGTCTGGGTGAACATCGCGGTTCGCGTTGCCTCGATCAAGCGCCAACGACGCCGAGCGCCGCGCGACGTCGGGCGTCCGAACTCGATGCCGATCATCTGTCCCCGGCCGCGCACGACGTGAAGGAACTCGTGACGCGACGCAAGGTCCTCGAGTCGTACGCGCCAGACGTTGCCCATGGCCGCGGCGTGCTCGACGATTCGTTCGTCGTCGAAGACCGAGAGTGTGGCCAGTCCCGCCACCATGGCCATCGGATTGTTCTTGAAGGTCGTCGAGTGGACCATGGCGCGGTCCATGGAACTGTACGTACCTCGAAGGATCTTGTCACTCGTCAGCATGGCGCCGACCGGGATGTAGCCGCCCGACAGGGCCTTGGAGATCGTGATGATATCGGGCGCGAGACCGTAGTGCTCGAAGGCGTAGAACGCACCCGTTCGACCGAGGCCCGTTTGCACCTCATCGCAAATAAACAGCGCCCCGGCGGCGTGCACGGCGTTCTCGAGCTCACGCCAACGCTCCGCCTCTAGTTCGTAGACACCCTTCCCCTGAATCGGCTCGACAATGAAGGCCGCGACGTCGCCGCGCTTGAGCTCTCGAATCAGCACCCCGAGGTCGCCGAAGGGGATCTCGGTGGTGTCGGCCAACAGCGGTCCGAAGCCTTCACGAAAGTCGGCCGAGCCGTTGACGGCGAGCGCACCCATCGTGAGGCCGTGATACGCGTGCGAGTGATAGAGGATTCGTCGACGTCCCGTGCTCGCGCGGGCGAACTTGATTGACGCTTCGACGGCCTCGGCGCCGGAGTTGCAGAAGAACAGTCGCTCGATCTGTTTGGGACTGCGGGTAATCAGCTGCTCGGCCAAGAGTCCCGGCAAGAGGGCACAGTCCATCTGGACCATGCCGGGCAGATCCGCGTCGAGTGCTTGGCGCAGGGCGTCCTTGATTGCCGGATGGGACCGGCCCAGTGCGAACACCCCGAATCCGCTCAGCATGTCGAGGTAGCGATGGTCCTCGTCGTCGTAGAGGTAGCAGCCTTCGCCGTGCTCGTACAAGCGGTCGAAACCAAGCGTCGTCACCACCTTGGTGAGTTGCGGGTTGAGGTACTGCGCGTGCAGGGCGAAGTTGTCGCCGTGTCGCTCCTCCATCAGTTCTTTCAAGTTGAAGGTCATCGTTCTCCCGAGTTCCAAGTCAAATCTATTACTGGTCACTATTCGGAGTTTCTGTCCAACGGGGCGTCAGATGACGGGCGACATCCCACCGTCGATGCTGATGCCGACGCCCGTGACGTAGCTGGCGCGTGGCGAGAGCAGGAACGCGGCCAAGTCGGCGAACTCCTCAGCGCGACCGACTCGGCCCAACGGGATCTTCGCGTTCGCCGCCATGGTCGCGTAGAAGTCCTCCAACGCAACGTTCGCGTCGGCCGCTCGACGCACCCACTGCCCGGACTCGATGAGGCCGATGAGAATCGCGTTCGCCCGAATGCCTCTGGGACCGACCTCGCTCGCGAGCGACTTGGTCAGCGCCAGACCAGCGAGGCGCGACGCCGACGTCGGCGTGGTGTTGGCGTTCGGCGTGCGCGCCAATGTCGCGAGCACGTTCACGATCGCCCCGTGCGTCGTCTCCAAGGCGGGCAGGACCTGTCGGGCCACGTGCAAGGCCGCAATGACCTTCAGCTCGTAGTCGCTTCGCCACTCGTCATCATCCGACGTCGCAATCGGCGTACCGGCGCTGCGACCAGCGTTGTTCACGACGCCGTCGAGTCGACCAAATCGCGTGAGGGTGGCGCTGATGAATTCATCCAGTTGCTCCGAGTTAGTGACGTCGGTCTTTGAGCAGAGCGCGTCTGATCCCAACAACACCTGCGCCTTTTCGAGCCGTTCTTCGTCACGACCACAGACGGCCACGAGCGCACCTTCGGCGACCAGGCGTTGCGCGAGGGCGAAACCGAGTCCGTCCGTGCCGCCGGTAATGAGAAATGCCCTGTCCTGAAGTTCGAGGTCCATGAATGCATCCTAGGAATGATCACGTTGATGCATTTCATCGAGCGCATGAAGGCTGTCAAATGCAGCGATGTACTCTGTGGCGATGTCGGACATTTCATTGCGCACGACGAACCGACAAACTCGATCAGTGCGTATTGCCCTGTGCGCGGCAATCCTCGCCGGTTCAGCGCTCTTCGGCGTGAGTAGTGGTGCGTCGAATGTCGTGCTTCCGCCATTCACGTCGAGCGTCGCGAGCGTGAGCGCTGGTCAGCTCGGCGAGACTTGGCGACCGGGATGCCCCGTTGGCCCGAGCCAGCTGCGTTTATTGCACCTTCGCTACCTCGGTTTCGACGGACGATCGCGCGTTGGCACCATGGTCGTCAACGCCACGGTCGTAGCGTCCGTGGTTCGCGTGTTCGCGACGCTCTACGCGAAGCGTTTCCCGTTGCATTCCATGGTCCCCGAATCGAACTTCCAGGGCCAGGACCCGGCTTCGATGGCGGCCGACAACACGTCGGGGTTCAACTGTCGCTACGCCGTCACGACCGGACCTAAGCAGTGGTCCGTGCACGCCTACGGCGAAGCGATCGACGTCAACCCGGTGCAGAATCCCTACGTCTTCAACGGCGTCGCACAACCGGTCGCCGGCAAGGCGTACATCGATCGAAGTGACGTGCGCGCGGGCATGGCCGAAGTGGGCGGCGTCCTCAACGACGCCTTCGCCTCCGTAGGCTGGTTCTGGGGAGGACGATGGAACGCATCACCGGACTACCAGCACTTCTCCTCGACCGGCGGTTGAGAAGGTCCTTCCTCTGCTCGCTCGTTCTCGTGATCGGCATCGTCATCGCGCCACTCTCGTCGCAGTCGGCCAGCGCGCTCGAACACCAACGAAACGCGCCGGCGTGCAACGCCGCCGCTGACGCAGTCGCGGGCGCGTCAAAGTCCGGACAGTTGATAACGGTCGTCTCACCGACGTCGAGGTCCCAGAACGCGACGCTGGAGTTCCTCGTTCGCCGGGGAGGATGTTTTCGTCTGGCCGATGGTCCGTACCCCGCGCTCGTCGGCCTCAACGGTCTCTCGACCCATCACCACGAGGGTGACAACACCACGCCCATCGGACTCTTCGGCATCCAATCCACGATGTACGGCGTGTTGCCCAATCCCGGCGTCGCCTATCAGTACCACCACCTCGTCTGCGGCGACTGGTGGGACGAACAGCCGTCGTCGGCGCTCTACAACCACTTCGTGCACGTGCCCTGTGGCACGAAGCCCGACTTCGGCGGTGGTTCCGAAGCTCTCTGGCAGACCGTGCCCTCCTACGACTACTTCGCGGTGATCGCCTATAACCGACACCCGATCGTGCCCGGCAATGGATCGGCGATCTTCCTGCACGTCTCGAGCGGTCAACCGACCGCCGGATGTGTGAGCATTCCGGTGGCCGATCTACTGCGCGTCCTGCGCGCCCTTCGTCCGAGTCTCCGCCCGCTCATCGACATCTCGATGCGCTAACTTCTGGCGTCATGTCGACCTAGTGCGTTCGACTCATCTCCACGATGACGCCCAGACTGGAAGAGGCCGCACCCTGGTAGACACCCTTGAGAGGTGCCACGTCGTCGTAGTCTCGACCGTTGCCCACGATGATGTGGCGCTCGGTCTCGGGAATGCCGTTGGTCGGGTCCATGCCGGTCCAGGCACCGGAGAAGTACTCGATCCACGCGTGGCTCTGTCCGGCGACGACCTCGCCCACTTCGGCGTCACTCAGCGGGAAGAGGTAGCCCGACACGTAGCGCGCGGGTATCCCGAGTTCGCGCAGCAGGCCAATGGTGACGTGCGTGAGGTCCTGACAGACACCCTCGCCCAAGTCCCAGGCCTCTTGGGCGGTCGCCTCGACCGACGTGGCGCCCGGCAAGTACGTCACGTGAGCGCGCACGTAGGCACTCACCGCGTCCACGCAACTGTGCAGGTCCGCGATCCGTTTCCACTCATCGAGCGGCGCGAGGACGTCACCGGTCAGCTTGGTCCGGTCAGTTGCGAACAGGTACTCCGAGAAGAAGTCGACGAGCGCCGGCGCTCGTAGATCGCTCCAGGAGATCGCGGGCGCAATCAGCCCGGCGCGACTCTCGACGTTCGACCTCGCCTCGACCTCCAATTTCGGGTGCGGCTCTTGGATGTCGAAGGCGGTGACGACCGTGCCGAAGTAGTCGGTGTGCGTCGAGAGCGGCACCACTGGCTGCACCGCGATGTGGGCGTTGCGGACCTCTTGGCTCGCGCCCGAGATCGGCGTCATCCGGGCCTCGTTGTAGGAGGACTTGGCGATGCCGTCGTAGGTGAAGCCGGTGTGGTGACGTATGGCGAGGCTGAGTGACTCGTTCACAGTCCGCCCTCCCTCGACCACACCACGTAGTCCTCGTGGCGAAAGAAGCGGTCGGTCACCGCGTTGTTGATCCGCACGCAGGTCTCCTCCAGCATCTCCAACAGTTCTGGCAGCTGGCCCAACAGTTCGGCCGGGTCCATGAACTCGAGGCGGCCGCGTCCTCTCGCCAGGCTCTGGCGAGCGACGTCGGCCGTCGCGATGCGCTGGCTACCGGGTTGGATCTCAAAGAGACACGTGTCGGCCAGGTTCAAGGAGAAGAGCACCGAGCGAGGGAACAGTCGATCGAGCAAGAGGAACGCCGCGACGCCGTTCGCGTCGTGGATCTCACTGGTGGAGCGCATGAAAGCCTCCATCGCGCCGCAGGCCCGCAGGAACGCCAGCCAGTCGGGCGCGTGCTCTTCGCTGAGGACCCGCCCGCGCAGCAGTCGCGCCGTCATGTCGATGCGCTCGATGCTCCGTCCGAGTACCAAGAAGTGCCAGCCGTCATCGTGGCTCAACGTGGCGTCGGTCAGTCCGGCCAGCAACGCCGCGCGCTCACGCACGAACAACAGATACTGCGACGGACCCAGGCGACGCGCGGTGTTCTCCATCTGGGGCAGTCGGTTGCGAGTTGAATTCAGCGCGACCCACATCTCGGAGGAGATGAACTCGCGACTGCGCCGGGCGTTCTCAAAGGCGCCACTCAGCGAACCGGCGATGGAGTTGGGGTTGTCGGCGTCATAGACGATGTGCTGGAGCATCTCCTCGGTCGTCACCGGCTTATCGGAGTCGACGTCGATCCCCAAGATCGAATAGAGCGAGCGACAGGTCGCGTCCTCGTCGTTGAAGGGGTCTTCGACCATGCGGTGCACGTAGGAGTCGACGATGCGCGCGGTGTCATCGGCGCGTTCGATGTAGCGGCCGATCCAGTAGAGCGACTCGGCCAGACGAGAGAGCATGCCGCGCTCGCTCACTGGTCACCCCGTCCCACGTTGCCGTCCTGGCGCGGAGCGAAGGTGACGTTGCGTTGTCGCTGGGCCGTGGTGACGCGCGATTCGCGAAGCGGCATCGACTCGTCATTCAGGACCCAGGTGTCCTTGGAGCCGCCGCCCCTCGAGGAGTTCACGACCAGCTCGCCCTCGCCCAGCGCGACACGGGTGAGACCGCCCGGGAGTACCCAGATCTCTTCGCCGTCGTTGATGGCGAACGGTCGAAGGTCGATGTGGCGCGGACTCACGCGATCGTCGACCAACGTCGGGTGCGTGGAAAGCATGACCGGCCGTTGGGCGATCCAATTACGTGGTGATTCCGATACGGCTTTGGCGGTTTTGACGAGTGTCTTCTCGTCGGCCTGGGGACCGATGACGATGCCCTTGCCGCCGGAGCCGTCGACCGGTTTCACGACGTAGGACGCCAAGGACTTGAGCACCTCGTGACGGACCTCGTCGTCCTCGAGGCGGTAGGTCTCGACATTCTCAATCAGCGGCTCTTCGCTCAAATAGAAGCGGATGAACTCCGGCACGTAGGTGTAGACGAGTTTGTCGTCGGCGACGCCGTTGCCGATTCCGTTGGAGATGACCACGTTCCCGGCGCGCGCGCAGTTCACCAGTCCGGCGACGCCGATGATCGAGTCCGGTCGGAACTGCAAGGGATCGAGCCAGTCGTCGTCGACGCGGCGATAGATCACGTGCACCGGTCGTTCGCCGTTCGTCGTTCGCATATAGGCGTGATTGGACCGGCAGAGCAGGTCACGACCCTCAACGAGTTCCGCGCCCATCATGCGAGCGAGCAACACGTGCTCGAAGTAGGCGGCGTTATGGACACCGGGACTGAGCACGACGATGACCGGGTCAGTCACGTTTGGCGGCGCGGCCGCACGCAACGCCGCGAAGAGATGCGCCGGATAGGAGTCGACCGGGTGCACCCGGTGATCCGAGAACAGTGACGAGAACGTCTGGGTCATCGCTCGACGGTTCTCGATGACGTAACTGACGCCCGAAGGGATGCGGACGTTATCTTCCAGTATCCGGAAGTTGCCCATCTCGTCGCGCACGAGGTCGATCCCCGCGACCGTTATGCGCACGCCGTTCGGCGGATCGACGGCGAAGGCCGGGCGACAGAAGTGCGGACTCGACGTGACGACCGATCGCGGGATGACGTGCTCGGCGAAGATGCGACCGTCGCCGTAGATGTCGGCGAGGAACGCCTCGAGGGCCTGCACCCGCTGACGAATCCCCCTCGAGAGGTGGTCCCACTCCATCGCCCCGATCAGGCGCGGCACCACGTCGAGCGGAAATGGTCGCTCCTCGCCACTGTGGGCGAACGTCACCCCTCGCTCGGAGAAGGTGTTGGACAACTGTTCGGACCGCTGGCGGAGTTCCGCGGGCTGGTAGCGGCCGAGTTCGGCGAAGAGACGTTCGTAGATGGGCCGGGGACTTCCGGGGGCGCTGAACATCTCATTCCAGGCCGCCGAGGAGTCGTCGTCGAACACCATGCTCACCTGCGTCACGCTAGCCATCACACAACGTTCATCTGTTGCCGTGGAATGAATTCATCGCACGGCTCTGAGGATCGTCGCGTTCTCGAATGAGAGATTGACGCTCGGCCAACTCGAATTCAACGAAGGTCGCCAGCGATGACGTTTATTTTGCGCCGTTACAAGGTGCGTGGCAACAGCGCGGGCGCGGTTCGCGCGGCGATGCCGCCGGAAACGGCCACGATATTGGCCAGCACCGGGGCACGGGCGATGCAGAGGATCACGGTCCGGTGGGCGTCGCAACGTCCATTCGCCGTAGGGACAGACTGGAGAGGTGGCCAACGTCAACGGCACCGTACGCCGAGCGACTTCAGAGGACGTTAACGCCGTAGTGGAGCTTGACCGCGCCGCGCCGGTTGGTCGTGAACGCAGCACACTCCTCACGGCTCGCGTGGAGTCGGGCGAGGTCATCATTTTCGAACGTGACGGACGCGTACTGGGTTACGCCGTTATCAGAGCCCGCTCATTCTTCGGACGGGACTTCATCGAGTTGCTGTGCGTGTCGTTCAGTTCGCGTCGCAGTGGCGTTGGCAGCGCTTTGCTCCGACGAGCGGTTGGCATGTCCTCAACCGAGCGGATCTTCACCTCCACCAACAAGTCGAATGCCCCAATGACCGGTTTTTTGGAGAAGATCGGCTGGCGCTTCAGTGGAGAACTCGAAGGAATCGACGATGGAGATCCCGAGATGGTCTATTACCAGGATGCGACACCCGACCACTAGCGTCACGGAAATCGGAAGAATCGAGCCGCTGATCGGATCGAGCATTGCCATGGCGAACGCGCGACCATTACGATTGCGCCATGCCGACCTACCAACCCGCACCCGACCGTTACGACACCATGAAGTACCGACGCTGTGGACGCAGTGGTATTCAGTTACCCGCGATCTCCCTCGGCCTCTGGCAGAACTTCGGCGATGACCGTTCGATCGACTCGCAGCGAGCGATCGTTCGACGAGCCTTCGATCGCGGCGTCACGCACTTCGACCTCGCCAACAACTACGGTCCGCCCTACGGCGGCGCCGAGGCCAACTTCGGACGACTCTTGCGAGAAGACTTCGCGGGGCTGCGCGACGAACTCATCATCTCGACCAAGGCCGGTTGGGACATGTGGCCCGGCCCCTACGGCGACTTGGGGTCGCGCAAGTACCTGCTCGCCAGTCTCGACCAGAGCCTGAAGCGCCTGGGCCTCGACTACGTCGACATCTTCTACCACCATCACTTCGACCCGACGACACCCATGGAGGAGTCGCTCGGCGCGCTCGACAGCGCCGTTCGCCAGGGCAAGGCGCTCTACGTCGGCATCTCGTCGTACTCCGACGAGCGCACGCTGCAGGCGATCGGGATCCTGCGCGATCTCGGTACGCCGCTCCTCATTCACCAGCCGTCGTATTCGATGCTGAATCGTTGGATCGAGGACAAGCTCCTCGACGTCCTCGACGAACAGGGCGTGGGCTGCATCGCCTTCTCCCCACTCGCCCAGGGGCTCCTCACCGACAAATACGCCAACGGTGTCGCGAGTGACTCTCGCGCCGCGAAAGAGGATTCGTCGCTGGGGAGCCAATTGTTGAACGAGGAGAACCTCGCACGAGTCCGTGGCCTGGCAGAGATCGCCAAGGAGCGCGGACAACGGATGTCACAACTCGCCATCGCGTGGGCTCTGCGAAACCCCGTCGTCACGTGCGTGTTGCTGGGCGCGAGCAGTGTGGACCAGCTCGATGAGAACCTCGACGCACTCGACAACCTGGACTTCACCGACGAAGAGCTGAAGCGAATCGACCAGTTCGCCGTTGAGAGCGGCGTCGACCTCTGGCGTCGACCGGCCACCGAATAGCCATATTCTTCAACTCGACCAAATGGTCGAGGACTACAGAAGCTCTTCCATCTGTTGAAGTGCGAGCAACTGCGCGTGGCGGTCTATCTTTTCGGGCATCTTGAAGTACGGAGCGCCCTTGTACCAGTACCACGCCATGGGAACCAGTCCCAGCGCCATGGAACCGAGACCGACGAGCAGTTCGACGCCGTTCAGTCCGGGGATCGACTTGATAAAGAGGATCGTCATGAATACTGCTCCGGCCAGCGGCCACAGCCCGATGAAGATGAAGTTGTTCACCGAATTGAACAGTTGGCGACGATAGAGGATCACCACCGAATATCCGGCGAGTGAGTAGTAGATGCAGATCTGAATCGCGATGGCGTTGTACCCATCGGTCAAGATGTTGCCGACCGAGCCGATGCTCTGACTCGCGATGAAGAGTCCGAGCGACAGGACCGTGACAACCATGGTCGCCACGAACGGCGTCTTGCGAGTGGGGTGCGTCGTCCCGAGGACCTTGGGCAACGTGCGGTCACGGCCCATCGTGAACAGCGTCCTCGTCACCTGGATGAGCGTCGTCTCGAGAGTGGCGATCGTGGAGAGCAGCAGCGCCACGATCAGCAGCTTCCCGCCGAGTCCGTGCCACACCGCTTGGCCGAGGTTGTACATGAAGTCAGCCACGTTGCTCGAATTGGCGAGGGTCCCGGGCTTCAACGTCATGTTGGACGCCACGGTGAACACTTCGAAGAGCAAGAACACGACGAACGTTCCGAGCAAACCGCCCAGACCGGACGTATTCTTCGCGTCCTTCGTCTCTTCATTCAAATTGGCCGTGACGTCCCAGCCCCAGTAATAGAAGGCGGCGATCAACGCGCCACCGATGAAGCTCTCGCCGTGGTGACCGGAGAAAATTGACGGCGAGAACCAGTGCCACGAGAACGGGGTGACGTGGTGGGCGTGAAACAACGCCAAAGCGGCGAATAACACCAGCAGGAGAACCTCAATCGTTGACATGATGATCTGGACTTTCACCGTCACCGTCACCCCGAGGGCGACGGCCGCCACCATCGCGAAGAAGAACACGGCGCCCAGGATCGTCACCAGGTCGGTCTTCGTATAGAGCGTGCTGGAGAACAGTCGCAGCACGCTCGATCCGGCCGGAAACGTGGCGATGACCATGAAGAGAAGCGCCGAGACAATGAGCGCCCAGCCCGAGAGATACCCGAGGATCGGGTGGATCGCTCGACGAACCCACGAGTACGCGGCGCCCGCGTGCGAGTCATCGCGACTGAGGTAACTGAAGGCCCACACGATGCCGAACATGAAGAAGCCGCAGTACAGCAACGCGGCCGGACCACCGTAGGCGACGGTGATGAACAACGCTCCGGTCGTCGCACCGATCGAATAGGCCGGGGCCGAACCAGCGATTCCCATGATCACCGAGTCGAAGAGTCCGAGGACCCCCGCGTTCAATCGGTTCGGGGATGAGGCGCCTTCGCTTTGCGCCGCGACGTCGGTCATGCCTACCTCTTTCTCGTGAGATATCAGCTTGCTGATTGATTGGGTAAGGCAATGTAACATGCTGCCCGCCCCGAATTACGAGTCTCGTGACCGACGATTCGGCGCTTCCGAACGGACTTGCACCGATGCCCGGGCCCGTCGGTCCGCGGACGTTAAATTTGGTACGCGTCGTAGGTTCCGAGGATCGACGTTCCCCGAGCGAAAGCATGACCGCGTGCCAGCCTTCCAACGATTCGACCTCGACGGCGAGTCTGATCTACCCGTCGTAACGGATCAGGAGATGAAGCGACGATGGGCCGCCTTCCACGGCGACATGCGAAGGATGTCGGGCAAATGGTGGCAGCGGGTCCTCGGCCAACTCCTGGGCGAAGACACGCTTCGTTACCGGGTCGCGCGACGACTCGGTCGTCCACTCCTCCAGTTCCTACGTCGTCTACGGGCATCGCAGCACAATGAACCGACCAAAGCCACTGCCCAATTCGCCGGCGCGCCGTTGGCGGATGGCGATTCGGAAGTCTTCCCCATCAACTATTCACCGAAGACGTCCATTCGATTCATCAACCTCGCTTCCTACGAGGTCTCCACCGAGGACGTGACGACCGTCGTCATCGACGAACAACAGGCGGCGTCGGTCGCCATCGACGCGGCCAATCAGGCGCTCGCGGCAACGACGGCCTCCTGGATCTTCCTGTGCGACACCACGAGTAGTGACGAGGCCCGGGCCACCGCGCTCCTCGCGCTGTTCAATCACGCCACGATCGAGGACGACGTCGTCTTCGCCGACGAAACCGGCCCGAATATCTTCGCCCCGATCTTCAAGTTCTCCTCGGTCCCGCCTCACACGTTGCTCAGTTACAACCTCGTGGGACGACCAGCGCTTCTGCGGGTCGCGACACTTCGAAAGATCCGCGGATTCGATTCGGACGCCGGTTGGGCCTTCGAGCACGACGCCTACCTTCGACTCCGCGAGGCCGACGCGATCTTTCGCCACGTCAATCTGGTCTTACCGGCGGCGCGACCGGACATTTCCTTCGAGCGCCGCCACGTCGACGCCGATACCTGTCGGGTCACCGAGAAGGCGCTCGCGCGCCGCGGATGGCCCGGCAGCGTCAAACCGGGCCGGGTGCCCGGACTGTCGAGTTGGAAACTCGACGCGCCCTCGCCGCAGCCGTCCATCGACGTGATCATCCCGACGCGCGACCGAATCGATCTGGTGCGCAACTGCATCGAGGCGCTCGAAAACAAGACGACCTACCAGAACTGGGACGTCATCTTGCTCGACAATGACTCGATCGAGCCGGAATCCCTCGAGTACTTCGCGAACTCCAAGTACCGCGTCGTGCCGTGTCCCGGACCCTTCAACTACGCCAAGATCGTCAATCGCGGGGTCGAGCACTCCAAGGCCGATTTCGTCGTGACGCTGAACAACGACACGATCTTGATGACCCCGGACTGGCTGGAGCGAATGGTGTCGCTCGCGGCGTTGCCGGACGTCGGCGTCGTCGGGGCGTGCCTCTTGGACCAGTACGGGCGTCGCGAGCACGAGGGCATCGTCATCTCGCCGTACCCGCAGCACTTTCGCACGGACTCCAACTACCCGCACCTCGATCAGTACTCTCGTTCGACGCGTGACGTCGCCGCCGTCACCGGTGCGGTGCAGATGGCCAGGCGAGAATTCTGGAATTCGCTCGGGGGCATGGACGAACGCCTGGCCGTCACCATGAATGACGTCGACCTGTGCCTACGCGCCCAGAGCGATACGCGCTACGTCATCTACACCCCGGACGTGCAACTGATCCACCACGTCAGCTCGTCGCGCGGCACGCTCGATCCGCTGGAGGACCGCAATCGCTTCATCCGGCGCTGGGACATCTTCGGCACCTTCAAGGATCCGTTCTTCCCCGAAGCGTTGCTGCTACTCGGCGAGACGATGTTCTACCTGCCGCGCTGAGGTCACCGGTCGTCAATCATCGACTCTTGTAGCCTGAGGTGGTGACGTCAGCGTGGAAACGGTTCCTCACTTTCTACCGCCGTCTACCCCCTTCGACCACCGCATTACTCCTGATCCTGTTGGCCGTACTAATCGGCAACGGCCTGTATCTCATTGGCGAGTCGAACATCAACCCCATCTGGTGGACCGCCAACATTTCGACCACGGTGTGCCACATCACGTGCGGGCGTCCGATGATCGACCCGAACGTCGGCTTCATCACCCAGCCCCTCGGCCATCTCTCCGCGTTGGACCTCTTGCACGGACACCTGCCGTGGTGGAACTTCTTCGAAGGACTGGGCCAACCTTTGGCGGGCGAGATGCAGGCGGCGTCGCTCTTCCCGCTCACGTTGTTGTTCGCGTTCCCGGCGGGACTGCTCTGGTTCCACATCTGCCTCGAGTTGATTGCGGGCTTCTCGACGTACTTCCTCGCCAAGCGCCTGGGCGTGCCGTTGGTCTTCGCGACGGCCGCCGGGTGCCTCTTCGCGCTGAACGGCACCTTCGCCTGGGTCGGCAACGCCGTCTTGAACCCCATCGCCTTCTTGCCCTTGCTCTTGCTCGGCATCGAGATGGTCTATGACTCCACCCAAACCAAGAACAATCGGGGCTGGTATCTCGCGGCGATCGCGATCGCCCTCGCCTTCTACGCCGGCTTTCCCGAGGTCGCCTACTTCAACGGGCTCTTCGCGCTGGGCTGGGCCGCGGTGCGCCTGTTCTCGTTGCCGAGCGATTCACGTGGTCGCGCCGTCGGTCGCCTCGGCATCGCCGGCGGCATCGGCATTCTGCTCGCGCTGCCGATACTGATTCCCTTCGCGGACTTCTCCAAGGTCGCCAACCTCGGTCACCACACCGCCGCGATCGACGGGACCGCGCACATTTCGATTCACGCCGTGCAGATGTTCTTCGACCCCTACGTTCACGGCACGCTCTTCACGAATCTCAACGTGGCGAGTGTCTGGGGTGGGATCGGTGGGTACTTCACGGCGAGCGTCGGAGCGCTCGCGTTGCTCGGACTCTGTGGCTCGCGCCTTCGACCCCTTCGCATCTATCTCGCCGCCTGGACGATCATCGGACTCTGTGGCGCGTGGAACTTCTTGGAACTGCGCAAGGTGTGGAACCTCATCCCCCTGATCGAGAACGTGTCCTTCGGTCGCTACATCATGTCGAGCTGCGAACTGTCGTTCATCCTCCTGGCGGCCTTCGGTCTCATGGACCTCGCCGAGAGCGCCAGGGCGAAGCGACTCTTCACGGTGACGACCTCGGTGATGCTCCTCGGGCTCATCTGGATCGTGCTGGCGTCGAGTTCGCTCAACAAGGGCATCATCTACGGACACCGCGCGCGCTACATCTACGCCTTCCTCGACGCGATCCCCTTCATCGCGATCATCGCCCTGCTCGTCCTTGGACTACTGACCAAGTACAAGATCGTGCCGCTGCTCGTGGCGCTGGTATTGGTCGGCGAGTCCCTGTTGATGTTCGGTGTGCCCGGCGGCGGGTCGGCCAAGATCGTCAACGTCGACATGGGGCCGATCACGTACCTGCAAAAGCACGAGGGTCACTACCGCTTCTTCGACTTTGCGGTCCTGACGCCCAACTGGGGATCGCAGTACGGACTGAACGAGCTCAACGCGATCGACCTGCCCTTCCCGCAGAAGTTCTCCCAGTTGATCGAGCGACAACTCGACCCCGGACTCACGCCGTCGAATCAGTTCGTGATCCATAACGGCATGACCGGCATGGACGCCATGCAGAGTGAAATCGTCACCCACTTCAAGAACTACGAAGCGGCCTCGGTCAAGTATCTGCTGATGCCCAAGGCGCTCCCCATCCTGCCCGCGCTGACCAGTCTCGGCGTCAAGCTCGTCTTCAGCGACAACCTCGCCAGCATCTATGAGATGCCCCACCCGAGAGCGTTCTTCTCGACCAGGTCCTCGTCGTGCACGGTGACGACCGCGAACGTGAACAAGACGACGGTCAACTGCCCGAACGGTGGTTCGACGCTCATTCGGACCGAACTCATGATGGCCGGCTGGAAGGCGTCCGTGAACGGTAAGGCGGTCACGATCAAGACCGTCGACCACGGTGTCTACCAGGGCGTCAAAGTGCCCCAGGGCACCTCAACGGTCACCTACAGCTTCTTGCCGCCGCACGAGAAGTACGCCATTCTTCTCGCCTTGCTCGCGGCGCTCTTCCTGGTGGTCGTGTGGGTCTACGAGCGGCGCAACCTCATGCGAGAACGACTCCCCTAAGCCGACGTGAACGCCGTCACCATCTACGGCGTTATCGCGCTCACCTTCATGATGCTGATGTACGCCCTGGAATCACGGGGGCGACGATTCGTCGCGCTCTTCGCCCTCGGCTGCGTGCTCTCGAGCATCTACGGCTTCGCGAGTGGCGCGTGGCCCTTCGGCGTCGTCGAGGCCGTCTGGAGCCTGATCGCGGTGCGCCGGGCCTACAACCTCGGCTGAACGAAATTCCGCGCACCGAGCGTTCGGCGGTGCCAAACTGCTCCCATCAAGTGACGACTGGCTTCTAGGCACCTCGGTCACGGATTGGGCATCAATATTCCATGGGACGTGGTCGACATCGCAAAAAGCGTCAAGGGCGCCAGGGACACGGTTCCACGGGCCGCGTAGCGCCGAGGTTCGCCGCGACCGCGATCGTCCTGGTGTCGGCGGCCGGGTTCGCCATCGAGACCGGTCGCGATTCCTATAGCGCACAACAGCCCAAATCTTCGACGTCGATCGCCGGCGAGACGACTACGACTACCTCGTCGTCGTCGACGTCGACCACGAGCACCGTGACGAGCACTCCCCCAACGACGCTGACCCTTCCCTCGCGAATCGAAGATCCGTTCCACAGTGCGGCGCTCGCGACGTACCTCGCGACGCGAGCGGACAACGTGAGCGCGGCGCTCTACGACGTGACGACCCATCAGACCTACATCTACCGCCCGGGGATCCGCGAAGTCACGGCGAGTATGGCGAAGATCGACATCCTCGCCGTACTGCTCTGGGAGAGTCAGAACGACCAGCGCGCGCTCAGCGCGAAGGAGATGTCCCGGGCCGCCAAGATGATCGAATACTCGAACAACAAGGCCGCCGAATCACTGTGGGTGAAAATCGGACAGCTCCCGTCGGTCACGGAGTTCAACGACGACATCCATTTCACACAGACGCTCATGAACTGGGACTGGGGGTTGATCGACACGACGCCTCGGGACCAACTCAATCTGCTGAAGTCAATCCTCTTGCCCAACAGCTACCTCGACACGGCATCCCAGGCGTACGAACAGGATCTGATGGAGAACGTCGTCGATTACGAGCGATTCGGCATTCCCACGGGCGTGCCGACGAACGCCACGGTGGGTGTGAAGAACGGCTGGTATCTCGAGAAGGCGACGGGCTGGCAGGTCAACACGGCGGGCTACGTGCACCTCGGAAGGACGTACTACCTCGCGGTTGTCATGACCGCATCAAACCCGAGCGAGGATTACGGGAGAGAAGTCGTCGATCGAGTGTCCCAGGCGTTCTGGAACTTCGAATCGAGTCGCGCCGGTGCCTAGGTGGTCGTCACGTCGTTGCCGGCGATTCGTCGGCATCTTCCTAGGTGAGGGTCACGAGCGGGTGAGTAAGCGTCGGCCTGCCTTTGGGCAGTCCCAAAGGTACGACGGAGGGCCGACGTCAACAATCCGACTGGCGATTGGAGCGCTGGACTTGCAATTCGTTAAATCGTCGGTGAAGGAAAGATTTCGTGGCCCTGCGCGATTTTCATTACGTCTGCGGCACTGCGTGGCCCTCAACGGGGGTGACGGTGACTTCGCGGATCGTCTGACAGAAATCAATCGGCCTGAGGACGAACTCGAACGAATACAAGGCAGACGATCGCGCGGGCAGGCGGAAGTCGATCAACGTTGCGATACACGTCGCCGGCTTGCTTGGCGGTGAGACATTGTCGTTGGGATAACTGATGCCGAAGGATGCAGCTCCACCTGGACGCAGCACAACGCGCTGTGCCTTTGGTTGGGAATAGAGCACGTTTGACTGGTGCGAGATCGAGACCTTCACGGGTACGCCGCTTGCTGTGGAGAAGATCACTTCGTATGGGTAACCCTGCAAAACACACGATTTGGTGCCGATGTTGACGATGAGGAAGGTGTAGCCAAGGGGAATGTTGGTGGAGCCCCCACCTCCACCTTGTTCCGTGGCGACCTGTAATTGAGCTTGCAGGCACTCTGTGACGCTCGGACTTGACGCGGACGCTTCATTGGCCCTAGTGACCGACCAGGTCACAATCGCAAAAGCCCCTGCGACAACAATCAAGACAAGTGCTGCTGAGCCGTACCGTCTTCTTAACGTCACAATTGCAACTCTAGGAACTAATCCCAGAAAGAAATCGTATGGACAACGCAACTAGCCGTCTTGGCAGCAATGGGCCGACCTACACAACTGGAGAGTTGCCGGTTGGCAGCCTTCTTAGCTGTGTGAATTAGTTGGACGGGTCTCAATCTTGCGAACTTTCGGCCGTACTCGAATCAAGTAGTAGATGGCAATGAAACAACCGAAACCGTAGAAGAACGTGAAGATTGCGATCACGATGATCCACGCGACCTTCGAAGAGCCCGCTTCATAGAAGTCTCGCTTCGAGTGCGATGACACGTCGACAATCGCCCAAATTGATAGCCCAACAAAAGCCAAAAGCACCATTGGGACCACCAGCACGATTAGGAGATCTGGTCCGAAAATCTCACTGGTGAACATGCGGCCGACCTTATTCCAAGTTGCAAGGCCAACTCACACAATCCGACTGGCGGTTTCAGTCGTGGGCCAAGGTTCATCGCGGAACACCACCTGGTTCGTGCGGGTTCAATATTGTTGAAACGAAGAATATGAGCGGAGCGATAGAGCGCTCATCCACCCAAAGCCCGTGACTACAGAGAGCCGTTGGAACATTCCGCCCTTTCCCCCGAGATTTGGTTTCGCACCAAAGGCAGCGCCAAACATTACGAAAGTAGCCACCATCAAGATGCTGGAACCGGCCGAATAGGTCGCCCACCAGTAGTCTCGCCTTCTGCCGGACGACACGGCTGAAAGTACGCCCGCCAGCGGTATACCAACGAAAATGGGGATAGCGAAAAGATTGTGCGATGTACCGGACCGAGTCCGCGCCGGACTTTGAGATGCACTGGTGTTTGGTCCATCGTCAACAGTCGACGGCGGCGGGAATCCACCTACTGGGTCGGTCACGAATACCCCTGAGCCGATCAGTCCGACTCCAGCTGCCCCAACGAATGCCGGAACGAGTCGTGATCCGACGACCTTTCGCGGGCATCTTGCAAGTCCCGATGCGGCGCAGACATACAGGGAGCCGGTGAGAATGAAATTGGCGCGCTGGGGCCAACCGTTTCGTCCCGTCCCCAACGAACTCACAGCATGACGCTTCCAGTCATATCCGGCTCGCTTAGAACCGATGACCGTAAAGACAGCTACGAAGAGCGGACCTGCCAACGTCCCAAGTGCGGTTCGAGCGAGGTAACTCCTGGGCCGCAACTCCACTGGTGTCATGGTGCAAATGGTACTTCCGACCTATCGAACGAGATCATGAGCAATCAACTTCATACACACAACGACGCACGAGTTGTGTCAAGGTCGCTGGTGCGACATGAACCCCTCCGGGCAATGGCCCACGTGGCGACCTCATCGTGTGCCTCCACGTACGAGAGGACGTGAGGGAAGAAACGTCCGATCAAGCGCAGTGCTAAATCGAGTCGATGAAGTGGTCCGGTGGCACTCCGGGAAGCGTCGGTACCGGACGAGTCTCCTCTGACCACTGTCCGGGCCCGAAGACTGCGTTCGCGATGTGCCGCCAAAATATCCCCGCACCGGTGTTGTCGTGTTGAAAAGCAATCGTCCACGGTCCCTCGTGTCGTCCCAGCACGTTGAGCGCGAATTGGGTGCCGACTCCTTCGCGGCGCGCCACCGGGGTAACCCAGAATCCGTCAATTGACCGCCGTTCGCCGGTGAGCCCCCGGATAAGGGCGAATCCAATTGGGGCGTCTTCGCCGGTCTTGGGATGGGCCCGCCACGCCAGATACGCCGCACCGTCGGCCATTGGGAACCCGTCCAACAGCGCCGCTTGGTAACGACCATCCGCGTACGGCAGCCCGTTCACGATGGTGGCCAAATCGTGTCGATAGGCCTGCCACAACCAGGCCACGATTGTCCGCTGTTCGTCACTCACGGGTCGAACGCTGAAACCCGACTCCGTTGCGACGTCGGCGAGCCGACCGGGATCATCGGCTCTCACGCGACGAGGCTATATCAACGTCTTTGACTACGCTGTTCGCTCGTTTCGTTGATGGCGAAAAGTGACTCCAAGACCACGTGCACTGTTGGTCGTTCGGTCCTCGTGTCAGTGAACGCAGTTCGCGGAGGACACTCTGCGTGCCCCTTTGAGATTTAGCGGTACTCCGGTACCATGAGTCCCATGCCGAAGCTCCGCCCCTCGGCTCCTCGAAACCACGGGCGCTGGCGCCCGGCGGGCGTCGCCCGACTCGGCGTGGTGCTGCTCGTCGTCGCCTTCGTGGCCCTGACCTTCAACTTGATCCTTTCGAGTATGGGCAACTCCGATTCCTCCACGACCACCTCGACGACCGCGTCCACGACGCCGATCGCGACGACGACCACACTGCCCCTCAACAAGATCGTCCCGCCGGGCCCCAAGGCGTCGTCACGCCGGCTCGTTCTCTACAAGGTGATCACCGGCTACATCTCACCCAAATCCGTGATGTCGACGAACACCGGACTCGTCTTCGCCCAGAACATGATGTACCGCCACACGATGACGGTCTATAACTCATCGGGAACGCTGCTCAAGACCATCAGTGACGGTGTCGCGTTGGCGCACTTCGGTGTTCGCGGGCGACCGGGACTTACCCACGGCGCGCCGGTCGAGGCGGCCGTGACGCCCGACGGCAAGGACGTGTGGGTCTCGAACTATTCGATGTTCGGCTCGGGCTCGGGTCCCGAAGGCTCCGACACTTGCACGCCTGGCTCGTCGTTGGCGGCCGGTGACACGACCAGCTTCGTCTACGAAGTCAGCACCGAGACGTTGTCGGTCGTGGGCGTCGCCGAGGTCGGCATGGTGCCAAAGTACGTCGCGGTGACGCCGAACGACAAGTACGTCGTCGTCACCAATTGGTGTTCTTGGACCGTCAGCATCGTCAACGAGGCGACGCACCACCTGGTCGCAACGATTCCCGTCGGCGCCTATCCGCGCGGTATCGCGATTTCGCCCGACTCTCACCTCGCCTACGTCGCGATCATGGGTTCGGACGTGATCGACGTCATCAGCCTTTCGACCTTCAAAGTCGTCGGACAGATCGGCGGCGTCGACAACGTGCGCCACGTCGTCATCGATCCCCAGAACCCGGACTTTCTCTACGCCTCGCTGAACATCCCGGGCGACGTCGTCAAGATCAATCGACTGACCGGCAGGATCCTCGCCGAAGTGCACACCGGCTCAGACTGCCGTTCCTTGGCGATCTCGACCGACGGCACGGCGCTCTACGTCGTGAACTATCTCTCCAACACGGTGACCGAGTTAGCCGCGAGCAATCTCAAGATCCTCCAAGTCGTGCCGACCGGCACCAATCCGGTCGGGGTCACCTACGACGGCACCACGGGACGAGTCTGGGTCGCGGTCTACACCGGCGAGATACTGGTCTTCAACACCAAGCCGTAGTCGTCGGATCGTTCGTCGACAGCGGCGCCACGGATCGCCGAGTGCTCACAAGGAGGTGGCAGTGAAGAGATTGGCTGTCGCACTGGTCGCCGCGCTCGTGGTCGCGTTGGTGCCCACATTGGCGAGCGCAACACAAGCCGCTTCGAGCACGCCGTCGTGCACGCGACTCGTCGTCGGCACGACGACGGTCGAGGGCGCCGACGGAGCGGGATACTTGACCATTCTCTTCGCCAACGCCGGCGTGACCTGCGAACTCAGCGGTTATCCCTCGGTTCAATTCTTCGTGCCCCACGCCACGCGTCTGCGTGGTCACGACGTCCATCGCTCCTCGATGGTCTTCGTGGAACTCGCACCACGCCGGGTCATCCTCGAGCACGGTCAGGTCGCGTCGGTCGGCGTGACCTGGTCCGACGATCCGAAGTCCCATCAAACGTGTTCGACAACACAGTGGGCGAACGTGGTACTGCCGGGTCCCACTCGACAGAATTATCAACCCTCGGCGAACGCCACGCCGTGCGGTACGACGGTATGGGTGACGCCCTTCGAAGACGGAGCGGAGCCCGACTTCACTTGGAACGCTCCGCCGTCATGATCATCCGGAGTGACGCCCGTTCTGGAGTGCCTGGTGCCCTGCGCTACCTTGCAAAGAGTGGAGGGACGAACGTGAATCTAGGACTACGTCGAGATCGGAATTCATTATGACAAATCGAGTGGACGAGATCGACCTCTCATTGTCGATGGACAAAGCCAAGTCCATAGAAAGGGTGGCGGCGGCCCAGCACCGCCTGACGCAACTCCGCCTCTTCACGGCCGGTCTTCTCGACCCGAAGGTCGTTGCCCCGGGGCTCGTGGTTCTGTTCGAAGGTTTCGACGCTGCTGGCAAGGGCGGTGCGATTCGCCGCTTGACCGCCAGTATCGACCCGCGTCACGTTCGCGTCGTGCCGATCGGTACTCCGACGGCTGAAGAACTCCGACACGTGTTCCTTTGGCGTTTCCAGCCCTACATCGCCGGGACCGGTGGCATGACGGTCTTTGACCGCTCGTGGTACGGACGTCTCCTCGTCGAACGTGTCGAAGGTCTCATCGACAAAGAGACCGCCAAGCGCTCGGGCCAGGAGATCGTGGAGTTCGAGCGATTGCTCGTTGATAATGACGTCACGCTCGTCAAGTTCTGGTTGCACCTCTCGGACGAGCAGCAACTGAAGCGCTTCAAGGACCGCGAGAGCGATCCCTTGAAACAGTGGAAACTCACGCCCGAAGACTGGCGCAACCGAGAAAAGCGTGGGGCGTACCTCGACGCGCTCAAGGACATGGTCGAGATGACCGATAAGCCCCACGCGCACTGGGACCTCATTCCCTCCGACAGCAAGCACTACTCGCGCGTCGCCGTCCTCGAGACGTTGATCGAGCGCTGGGTCCACGACCTGGAGCGGCGCGGCCTCAAGGCACCGAAGCCACGAAGTGGCGACTATCTCAGCTAGTACCTCGCGAGGACTCCGTGGCGCGTGGTCGACACGAAGGAAATGGAGGGCGCAATGACGAACGTATTGGTTCGTAACTTCTCGATCTCGCTCGATGGCTACGGCGCCGGGCCGTCTCAAGACGTCGAACATCCGCTCGGAATTGGAGGCAACCTGCTCCATGAATGGATATTTGCCACCCGCAGCGGGAGGCAGATGATCGGCGCTGACGGCGGAACTGAAGATATCGACGACGCTTTCTTCGCGGCGCGCGATTCGGGCGTTGGCGCCACGATCATGGGTCGGAACATGTTCGGCCCCCTACGTGGTCCGTGGGGCGAGAACGAATGGTCCGGCTGGTGGGGGGAAGAGCCGCCCTTTCACCATTCGGTATTCGTACTCACGCATTACCCGCAGCCCTCGATTGAAATGCGAGGTGGGACGACGTTTCGTTTCATCGACGGCGGAATCGAGGCGGCGCTCGAGGCAGCGCTCGACGCCGCGGGTGAACGTGATGTTCTCGTCGCGGGCGGCGCATCAACGATTCGGCAATACCTTCGAGCGGGGCTCATCGACGATATGCGTCTCGCGATGGTGCCCGTCTTGCTCGGCGGCGGCGAACGACTGTTCGAGGATCTCGGACCCAGCGCTGCAGACTACGAATGCGTCGAGCACGTCTGTTCGCCATCCGTCACTCACGTCCGCATTCAGCGATCCAAGTGAGTCGCCTTCGATGCCCCCTTTCCAGTGAAGGAAACTGACAACTCCAGCGGAGCGGACCGCTCATCCCGTTTCGCTCACTCGCGTGTGCCGCACGAACATCTGGAACACTGAAGAGATGGATTCTCGCTACGGCATCACGATCCCCTTCGACGGCGTCTCGCTTCGGGACCACAAGGAGTGGTTCCACCGAATCGCCGATCTTGGCTACACCGACCTTTGGTCGGCTGAAGTCGACGGCACTGACGGTTTCACACCGCTCACGTTGGCCGCGATCTGGGAACCTCGTCTGAATCTCGGCGTCGCGGTCACGCCGGTCTTCACGCGGGGTGCGGGCCTGCTGGCCATGAGCATCGCCGCCATGGCCGAAGTGGCCGAAGGTCGGTTCATCATGGGGCTGGGCGCATCGAGCGAACCGGTCGTCCAACGCTGGAACGGCGTGAAGTACGAGAAGCCCTACGCGCGCACCCGCGACGTCCTGCGCTTCGTGAAACAAGCCCTCGACGGCGAGAAGATCGACGAGATCTTCGAGACGTTCGAAGTCCATGGCTTCAAGCTCTCGCGCCCGGTCCTGGTGCGTCCGCCGATCCTGCTCGGGGCACTGCGCCCGGGCATGTTGCGCCTCGCCGGCCGAGAGGCCGACGGCGCCATCCTCAATTGGCTCGGGGCCAATGACGTCGCGAAGTGTCGGGCCGAGGTCGGCGAGGGAAAGACGATCGCGGCGCGACTCTTCGTCGTGCCCACGGCCGACGCCGACCTCGCGCGAATGATCGGGCGACGCATGATCTCGTCGTACCTGACGGTGAACGCCTACGCCGAGTTCCACCGTTGGCTCGGGCGCGCAGACGCGTTGCAGCCGATGTGGGACGCCTGGGCCGAGGGCAATCGCAAACTCGCGAACGAGCTGATCCCCGACTGGGTCGTCGATGAACTGATCATCCACGGCCCCTACGAGGCCTGTCGCGAACACGTCCTTCGCTACATCGAGGCCGGCGTCCAGATTCCGACGCTCGCCATCGTCCCCTTCGGCGTCGACCTCAAAGAGGCCGTCGAGGGACTGGCGCCTCGTTAGACCTTTTCGGCTTCGAGGAACTCCAACATGCCCGCGAACTTCTCGCGCGCCGCCGCGGTGCGCGTGGGGATGAACTCAGTGGGGACCTCGCTCGGCGTGTAGTTCTTCAACGCGTGACGTGCCACGGTCTGGCGGTGAACTTCGTCGGGGCCGTCGTAGATCCGCGCGGCGCGCGCCCAGCGGTACATCGCCTCCAAGGGCAGGTCGGTGGAATAGCCGAGCGCCCCGTGCGTCTGGATGGACCGGTCGATGACGTTGTGCAGTACCGTCGCCCCGTAGTACTTGATCATCGCGATCTCGTCGCGCGAGGCCGACGCGCCGACCTTATCCATCTTCCAGGCGGCGTGGAGCGTCATCAAGCGCGCCGCGTGCATCTCGGCGCGTGAGTCGGCGATCCAGTTCTGCACGGTCTGCTTCTCGGACAACAGCGAACCGTGGGTGAAACGACTGACGGCGCGTTCGCACATCATGTCGAAGGCGCGCTGGGACTGCCCGAGCCAACGCATGCAGTGATGGATCCGACCCGGTCCGAGGCGCGCCTGCGCGAGCAAGAAGCCCGAGCCCTCCGGACCGATGAGGTTCTCGCCCGGTATCCGCACGTCCACGTAACGAATCTCGGCGTGGTTCCCGAAGCGCCCGTAGTGGTTCTCCGGGTCATCCATCGAGCCGACGTCGCGCACGATGTCGACGCCCGGCGTGTTCGCCGGCACCACGAACATCGATGATCCCTGGTACGGGTGGATGTCGGGATTGGTCACCGCCATCACGACCAGGATGTCGGCCACCGAGCCGTTCGTCGTGTACCACTTGTGACCGTTGATGACCCACTCGTCACCGTCTTTGACGGCGCGCGTCTTCAAGAGTCGCGGATCGCTCCCGGCCGTTTCCGGTTCGGTCATCGAGAAGCCCGATCGAATCGTCCCGTCGAGCAGTGGCTGGAGCCAGCGCTCGCGCACGTACTCTTGTGCGTCGCCGGTCATCTCCATGCCCGCCGCCAACAGTTCGGCGTTGCCGCTGTCGGGCGCGTTGTTGCCGAACACGACCGGGCCGTAGGGCGTCTGGCCGAGTATCTCGTGCATGAGTCCCAGTCGGACCTGACCGAATCCCGTGCCGCCGAGTTCTTGGGGCAAGTGAGCGGCCCAGAGGCCGCGCTCGCGCACCTGGTCTTGCAGGGGCTTGATGAACGCCAGCGCCTGGTCGTGGCTGAGGTCCAGTGTCTCGATGGGCATGATCTCTTCGCGCATGAAACCGCGCATCCAGACCAGTTGCTCCTCGAATTCCGGTTCGGTCTCAAAGTCCCACGCCATAGTCCACCTTCCTTTGTGGCCACTCTACGTCGGAGAAAATATGACTGGCGAAGGGCGCGGTACGCCTCCCTACACTGTGAGAGCGAAAAGATCGGAGCGCCGTGGCCAAGAAGAAACAGACCCCCAAGACCGTCAAGGAACTACGGATCGGCGTCGTCGACACGATGTTCGCGCGTTTTGACATGGGCGCGTCGGCGCGCGCCGAACTCGAGAGTTGCTCGGGCTTCGGCGAGTCCTTCACCGTCATCTCGCGCACCGTGCCGGGCTTCAAAGACTTGGCCGTCGCGGCGATGAACATGATTCAAAAGGACGGTTGCTCTATCGTCGTCGCCCTCGGCATGCCCGGATCGGCGCCGATCGACAAGCAGTGTGCCCACGAGGCATCCCAGGGCATCATGCAGGCCCAACTGATGACCGCGACGCCGATCCTCGAGGTCTTCGTGCACGAAGACGAGTCCGACGATCCCCAAGTCCTCGCCAAGGTTTTCGACGACCGCTCACGCAAGCACGCGCGCAACGCGTACTGGATGCTGTTCGACCCCGACCAGTTGAGCCGTCGAGCGGGTCAGGGTGTTCGCCAGGGTTTCGGTGACGCGGGACCACTCACCAGCGCCTAGGTCGTCGAATCGGCTCGGCCTTGGTTATGCTCCACTTACCTTGCAGTAACCAACAGGAGGAACCCATGCCCGAAGCCGTCATTGTCGCCACCGGACGTACCCCCATCGGGCGCGCGTTCAAAGGCTCGCTGGTCGACATGCGACCCGACGACCTCACCGCCCTCGTCGTTCGAACGGTGTTGGCCAAGCTGCCCGAACTCGACCCCCAGAGCGTCGAGGACCTCATGGTGGGCTGCGGACAGCCGGCCGGCGAGTCGGGATTCAACGTCGCACGCGTCGCCGCACTGCTCGCGGGCCTGCCCAATGTGCCCGGCGTGACGGTGAATCGTTACTGCTCGTCGTCACTGCAGACCATTCGCATGGCCGCGCACGCGATTCGCGCCGGCGAGGGTGACGTCTTCGTCGCCGCTGGCGTCGAGACCGTGTCGCGCTTCGCGAGCGGCGCCTCGGACAGCGGCAAGGCCACCAATGAACTCTTCTCCGACGCCATGGAACGAACGGCGAAGCGCTCCGAACGCGCCGACGAGCCGTGGTCGGCGCAGCCCGGACTTCCCGATATCTACATCGCCATGGGTCAGACCGCCGAGAACGTCGCGGAGTACGAGAAGGTCAGCCGCCTCGAGATGGACGAGTTCGCCGTTCGAAGCCAAGAGCTCGCCGTGGCCCACCAGGAGAACGGCTTCTTCGAACGAGAGATCATCCCCGTCACCTTGCCCGACGGCACCGTCGTCACCAAGGACGACGGACCGCGCGCCGGCACGACCTTGGAGCGCCTCGCGACGTTGCAGCCCGTCTTTCGCGAGGGCGGTTCCATCACCGCGGGCAACGCCTGTCCCTTGAACGACGGCGCCGCGGCGGTCGTGGTGATGAGCGACACGCGCGCCAAAGAGCTCGGGATCAAGCCCCTCGCGCGCATTGTCTCGAGCGGCGTCAGCGGTCTCAACCCCGAAATAATGGGTCTGGGCCCGATCGAGGCCTGTCGTCAAGCACTCAAGCGCGCCAACATGACCATCGACGACATCGACCTCGTCGAGATCAATGAAGCGTTCGCCGCGCAGGTGATCCCGAGCGCCGAGCACCTCGGCATCACGCTCGACAAGCTCAACATCCGTGGGGGCGCCATCGCGCTCGGTCACCCCTTTGGCATGACCGGCGCTCGCATCATGACCACGTTGTTGAATTCGCTGGAAGACGCCGGAGCACGGTTCGGCCTGGAGTCGATGTGCGTCGGCGGCGGTCAGGGAATGGCCATGATCGTCGAGCGGCTGGACTGAGAACGGATCTATGCGGAAGGAGACACCGAGATGATTTTTCTCTACATCGCCCTTGGCGTTGTCGCGTGCGCGGGCGTCGGGAAGATCGTCACGCGATCAAGCGATCGCAACTACAAGCGCTGGGGACAAGCCAGCGGAGGTGACCGACGTCTTGTAAAGCCGCTGCCCTTCGTCGTCGATCCCGTCGAGAATCCACGCAATGTGGATGACGGCACTGAATTCGGTTACAAGGAGTTCGACTGACGTCAGAGTTGTACCGGACACTCGCTCGGGTAGGACCACGACGATTATCCATTATTTTCGACGACCAATCGATTGAAGCGTTGACGCGGTGACAGAATCGACGGATGAAAGTCGAATTGATCGAATCGGTTGATGAATTCATCGCGGCAACGAAGCTGTTCCGCGCGGTCGACCCCCTGCGTACGAACGTCATCGGCAGCGTGTCGCTGGCGGTCTCGGAGGGCGACAGGTCCTACGACGACTACCGCTGGTGGGTAGTGCGCGACGATGACAGTCAAGTTGTGGGTATCGCCATGCGCACGAGTCCCTTCAATATGAACATCGCCCCCATGGCGAAAGACGCTGCGCGGGCGCTGGGGCGCAGCGTCGGTCACTACGACGACGCCGTCCCGGGAGTATCCGGTTCCCAGGACATCGTTGACGCTCTGATTGAGGGATACGTCGCGTCGAAGAGCCCCGGGTCCAGGCGCGTCGTGTCAGTGCAACGTCGCGACCTCCTCTATGAGTTGGAAGAGTTGATGACCCCCGACGTCGAGGGTTTCGCACGACCCGCGCGCGGCGATGAAGTTGATCTGCTCGCGCGGATGTTGAGTGAGTTCATGCGAGAAGTTGAACTCACGCCGATTTCGTACGCCGAGGCCCGCGAGGCGGCATCACGCCAGATAGAGAACCTGGCGCTCTACTGCTGGGAGGTGAATGAGAAGATCACCGCGATCGCCGGCCACGCACCCGTCGTCAACACCGACTCGGACGCCATCGGGCGCGTCGGTCCGGTCTACACGCCGCCGGAGTTTCGCCGCCACGGCTACGGGAGCGCCGTCACGGCGCACGTATCGCGACAACTCATCGAAAAAGGCGCGCGCGTCATGCTCTTCGCCGACGCCGCCAATCCGACGAGCAACGGTATCTACCAAGAGATCGGCTACCGACTGGTGGACGAACTCGTCGAGATGCACTTCGAAGGGTCGTGACCCTTCAAAACCACAACGACGCGGTATCGCTCTACTTGCCGGTCTTGATGACGCTCGGGTCGCTCGTCCAGGCGTCGTGCTCGGCGTCGGTCGCGGGCTTGGTCTCGTCGGGTAGCAGGACGGCGATCGAGTCGCGCACTTCGTAGACCACGCGCTTTCGCGGGTTGTAGAGGACGTTCTCGCTCGGCACGTAGAGCAGCTCGCCGTGATCAACTGGGTCTTCGAGCAACGCCAGTAAGAAACTGTCGAGCGCCATGACTACTTCCCTTCCCCGTGGTGATTTCGAGAACGTGGTCGCCACCTGATTCGGTGACGAGCACTCTCGAGTCCCTAGAAACCGTACTCGCCCGTCGAAGCCTCAGATTGCGAGGTCGTCCAGGCTTGGCTGGCGACGCGCCCGCATCCGGCGTCGGACGTAGATGAAGAGCACCGCGACACCGGCCAGCGACGTCAGGTCCGTGATGATATTGCCGAGCGTGAGCATCGGTGTGCTGCCGTAGTTCATCGAGACGTTCTTCGAGGTCGGGATCACGACCATCAGGTTCGGGCTCACGCGATACGGTCCCGTCGCGCCCGTGGCGTGCCAGCGCGGGAAGTACGAGATCTTAACCAACACCGGTACGCCGATCTGACTCACGTGGAATGAAATCGACTGCAGTCCGACATTGACGTCACTCACGGTGACCTTGGGCAGCGAGGTGTTCATGTCCATCGTGTTCACGCTCGTGGCGGTCGGCCAGTTCGAGGGGCCCGTCGTGGCCGCCACGGTCCCCCACAGTTTGGGATCGAGCCACCAGGTCGTGTTGGCTTGGAGCCATCCGACGCGGCTCGCCGTATTGGCCACGATGTTGGGCAGGCTCGAGAGCCCCACGACCATCGGACTCGAAGCGATCTTGTAGATGAACCACTGGTCCCCCGGCGACGGCCAGACCTTCGTCTTGGCGATCAACTTGAGTTCGGGATCGGCGTTCGCCTGCTTGATGGTCGCCGGGGAGAACGCGACGTAGTAGCGCACGCCCAGCATCTGGAGGTGCTCGACGCCGAGGGCGACGTCGAGACCGCCGTAGGGCAGGCCGACCATCGGGTTACTCGGGGAGACGCTGAGCTCGGCCTGGTCGAGGAAGTGATACGGCGTCGTGGCCGAGGACTCGAAGAAGAGTCCCTCCATCGAGTCGATGCAGTTGTTCGTCCAGTACGGCATCAGCATCAGCGCCTCGGGCGTCCCGAAGCGGTTCTGGTCGGCGTTGTACTCCCACATCGCGCGACCGCAGCCGTACTTTTCACCGACCTTGGCCATCGTGGTCATGAGGTCCTGGTACTCGGGCCACGCGGGCTTGGCCTGATAACCCGAGTAGTTCCACTGGGCCCAACTCGAGACCTGGTTGCCGGTCGTGTTGAGCGAGAGCGCCGACGCGACTGGCGGTATCAGTCCGGGCACCGTCGTCAACAGTCCGAGGATGAGGATCACGACGGTGGCCCGCAGACTGCGCCGTTGCCAGCGCGCGACGTCATCTTCTACTTCCACTTCCTCGTTCTCGTCCGGGAACGAGGACGCGACGAAGGTGTCGTCGTCACCGGTGACGTGAGGCGCCGCAACCGGCACCGCGACGGCATCGGGGACGGTCGCCTCGTGGGCGAAGCTGAAGCGGCTCTCACCGATCTGGACCACGAAACGACCGATCTTGTTCGGCGCCCGCCGGGACCAGCGCAGGAGCACGTACCCGAAGAGCCAACCGGCGCTCAGGTGGATCGTGATGAACCAGAACGGCACGAGACGCTCGTTCCAGATCACGTTCTGCGGGTCGAACACGTAGGCGCCGATCGAGAGCACCGTCAGCGTCGTGAGGATCATGCCCAAGCGGTCGCGCACCCAGAAGGCCACGATCAGAGCGATGATCGCGAGCACGATGACCCAGCGGTCACCGGCCGCGCCACCGGTCGACGTGAACCAGCCGAGTTGAGTAAAAATGTCGTGCAGCGTGTTCACGGGGTCATTCGTGTAGCCCATCGAGTTCGTGTACTTCTGGGTCGTGACGAATGACGTCAACCACCAGGCCGAGAGTCCTACCGAGATCAGCCCGGCCACGATGGCGAATCGCAGCGGCCGTGAGTAGTCGCCCCTCACGTCCTCATCATTGGGGTCGCCGATGCCGCGTCGCTGCAAGAGTTCGAAGATCACGACGACGATGACGGCTTCGATGGTCCAGAACCAGGGCAAGATGTGCGCCGCGAGCGTGGCGCTGAGCGAGATCGCGGCCAGCCAGTAGCCCCGACCGGTGCGCACGCCGCGCGCGAAGAGACCGATCGTCAAGAGACTCAGCGCGAGCGAGAGCGCGAACGCGTACTCCCCCGCCATCGAAGAAAAGAGGTTCCCGCCGTCGATGGTGAACGAGGCGTCGAAGAGGAAGGGCAGCGTCGCCACCGCCAACGCCGCCGGTATCGGACGCGGGGCCTTGAAGAGCCGTCCCATCATGTAGGCGGTGACCGGCATAAGCACCGAACCGAGGATCGTCGCAAGCTTGAAGGCGATGGCGAAGCCGACGATGTAGCTGCCGAACCACGCGAGCAGGTCCGGCAAGACGAAGTAATAGGTGTAGGCGGGCATGCCCGCGAACCAGCCGGGGTCCCACGGCGTCAGGTTGAAGGGATTGCCGACCGACTTCAGGTACGCCGGCACCGCTAAGTGCGAACCGGTGTCCCCGCCGGTGATGAGCGTATTGGAGAAGATCAGTGACGGGTGCAACTCCCACATGGTGACGAAGATGACCGCGATTATGACCAGCGCGTCGAGTCGAGCGCCCGGAGTGTCGTGGCGTCGGATCCAGTCGCGCATCAATGAACCGATCGCTGGTGGATGAGCACGGCGATGGCGACACCGTTAAAGGACACGTGCGTCACGATGCTCGGCACCAGACGCCTCGTTCGCCACACGAGCGTCGCCAACACGACACCCAGGAAGAACAGGCCCGCGAACTGCAACGGCTCGCCGTGGGCGAGGGCGAAGAGGACCGCGCTGAGTACGACACCCAGCACGACGCTCGCGCGAGAACCGCCCCTTCGGCCGCCTTCACTCAACGCTCGAAAGAGCACGCCGCGAAAGAGCCATTCCTCCATTATGGGTGCCAAGAACGTGGTCATGATGATCAGGAGGACGAAACTCGCGCCAACGACCGAGCCGAACAGATGGTTCACCGGGCGATTCAGGTGGTGCACGTGAAAGGGAATGTAGGCGGCGTCGACGATGAACTGACAGGCGACGCCGACCGCCATGTAGATGAGGTCACTCGGGCGTACCTGCCACTGGTGAGGGAGCGAGCGCAGGTTGCCGTAAGCGTAGGCGTAGTAGATCGCCCCGGCGAAGCCCGTCCACAGCCCGAGCAGTCCGAGCACGTTCGCCCACCAGGGAGGTGAACCGGCGTTGGCGAGTGCACTGAGCCCGCCCGGGTAGTGAGCCAGCGACACGCCGACGAGCTGGAAAAGTGATCCGAGAATCTGCCCGGCGAGGAAACCGACGAAGGCCGCCACCACGATGGCCCACACTCGCGGACGTTCGACTGTTTCGGCGTCGATCAAAGAATCCACAAACAATTACCCTAACAAGCGGTCAGTTTTCCACAGGTGCAAGACGATACGTCGCAGTTCACCTCTAGTCTGGTCTGGTGAGTAACGCACCCGAGGAACCGTCCGGCTACAAGAAGTACGTACCGGGAGGCGACAAGCCCATGGCGCCCGACGCCCGACGACGACTCTTGATGATTGGCTGTATCGCGTTCGTGTTCGCCATCTTCATCATTCCCCCGCTCTTCGCCCACAAGAACGTCAAGACGCTCTCGTATTCGAGACTGTTGAAGGACGCGGCCCACCAGAAGGTGGACACGGCGGTCATCAACTCGTCCTCGGGCGTGATCACCGGCCAACTGACCAACGGCACGAACTACACGACCAACGGCCCGACCACCGTCATCAACAGCGACGTGACGAAGCTTCGAACCACCGACAACGTGGCGGTGACCTTCTCCAATCCGTCAAATATCTTGGCCGCGTTGCTGCCGTATCTGATCTTGGCGGCCATCTTCATCGGCTTCATGGTCTTCCTCTCACGCCAAGCGCGAAATCAGATGACCGGCATGATGTCGGTCGGTCGTTCCAAAGCGAAACAGTTCAACCAGGATCGTCCGAAGACGACCTTCGCGGACGTCGCCGGATACTTCGGCGTCAAGCAAGAGATCAGTGAGATCGTCGAATTCTTGAAGACCCCCGGTCGCTACAAAGAGATCGGCGCGTTGATCCCGAAGGGCATCTTGCTCGTCGGACCTCCGGGCACCGGAAAGACGATGCTCGCGCGCGCCGTCGCGGGCGAAGCGGGCGTGCCGTTCTTCTCGGTCTCCGGTTCTGACTTCATGGAGATGTTCGTCGGCGTGGGCGCCAGTCGAGTGCGCGACCTGTTCGCCACGGCGCGCAAGCAGGCGCCGGCCATCGTCTTCATCGACGAGATCGACTCCATCGGACGTAAGCGCGGCGCCGGACTCGGCGGCGGCCACGACGAGCGCGAACAGACGCTCAATCAGATGCTCAACGAGATGGACGGCTTCGACCCCTCCGAGGGCGTCGTCGTCATCGCCGCCACCAACCGTCCCGACGTCTTGGACCCGGCACTCCTTCGTCCGGGCCGCTTCGACCGTCAGATCGTGGTGCCGCTGCCGGACCTAGAGGAACGCCTGCCGATCCTGGAGGTTCATTCGAAAAATAAACCGCTCGATCCCTCGGTCTCCTTGGAGATGGTGGCCCGGGGCACGCCCGGCATGAGCGGCGCGGACCTGGCAAATCTCGTGAACGAGTCGGCCCTGCACGCCGTTCGCCGACACTCCTCGACCATCGGCATGGAGGACTTCGAATCGGCGCGCGACCGCGTGATGATGGGACAGCTACGCGACACCATGGTCCTGATGGACGACGAGCGCGAGCGCGTCGCCTATCACGAGAGCGGACACGCGCTGTTGGCCTACGTCCTCGACAAGACCGATCCCCTGCACAAGATCACGATCATCCCGCGCGGGATGGCCCTCGGCGTGACGATGACGTTGCCCGAAGAGGACCGCCACATCGTGGCGCGCCAGTACCTCGAGGACTCGCTCTGCATGCGCATGGGCGGTCGCGTGGCCGAGCTCCTCGTCTACGGCGACCTGTCCACCGGCGCCGCCGACGACCTCCAGCGCAATACCGAACTGGCGATCCGCATGGTCCGTGAGTGGGGCATGTCCAAAGAGATCGGCCCGATGGCCTGGGGATCGAACAACCAGGTCTTCCTGGGCGAGGACCTCATGCACACCCGCGACTACTCGGATCACACCTCACAGGTGATCGACGACGAGGTGGAGCGAATCCTTCGCGAGCAAGAGTCACGCGCCATCGAAGTATTGACCCTGCACCGCCGCGGCCTCGAGGCCCTCACGCGCGCACTGCTCGAGCACGAGACGATCGACGGCGAGACCGCCGCACGATTGATCGACGAAGCCCACGGTGAACAGGTCCACCCCGAGGGCACGAAGACCGTCAGTTCACTCGCCGGTGTGGGCGCCGCGTCGGCGTCGAAGAAGAGTCCGACACCGACGCCGCCGGTCGCCCCGGTCACACCACCGCTGCCCGGTTGGCAGCCGCCGACCCTACCGGCCGTCTAAGCCCGAAACGACCGTCATCCCCGCCGGTCTGGTCGGCAGGGTGAGCGCCACCAACAACGTTGGTCGTGAGGCATTCACGATCATCACGACACCGCGGAGATCCGCGAGCGCCGGATCGAGGCTGCGCACACTCTCGGTCGAATCCCCCGCCAGGCGTAATTGCGCCGGATGCGACGTCGCACCTCGCAGTGTCGTGACGTCGATCGAGATCGATCGTGACGAGGTGTTGGTGAGCGTCGCCGCGTCGAATCCCCGGCCCGTGAAGTCGCCCACCAAGTACTCCGGTTCGGGCGAGGTCGGCGCGCTTAACGCGACGTCGTTTCCCGTGCCCGTCGCGAGCGCCGGAATCACCGGCTGACTCGAGGTCATCGCCACGCTCGCGTAGCCCGCCACCGGGATGGCCGGGTTGGGCGTGATCGACGCAACGGCGCTGCCGTAGGGCGGCACCGTCAACGTCTGGTTCGGCACGTGATACTTGGCCAGTGTCACCTTCAGCGTGACGTTCGCCGGCGTGGGCCCGGGATTGGAGAAGCGAATCTGCGCGGTGGCGTTGTTGGCCGTCGTGACCAGAGGGAAGATCGCCGTGGTCAGGGCCTGCTCGACGCCGGTGTTGTACGACACGGTGGGACCGGACTTCTGCAGTCCGACAATATCGAGGGTGCCGCGAAGTACGCGCACGTGAACACCGACGTCGCTCAAGTCGACGATCTCGGTGCCGAGGTCGATCTCGGCCTGGGAGTGGGCGGCGACCGCGTAACCCTGGAACCTCTGCGGGGCGACGTAGCCCGACGAGGAGAACGTCGAGACGTTGAAGACCGCGGGCGTCTCGGTGGGGTTGTAGACGCTCAGGATCGCGCTGGAACCAACGGTGGTGTCGAAGCCCGCGGCGAACCAATTCGTGATGCCCGTCGAAATGCACGGCGCCTCGCTGGTGTGGTCCTTGGTCACCTCCACGCCCACCACCCCGCCACCGCTCACCTGGGCTCCGACACCGAAGAAGTCGCCGCGGACACCGACGCTCGGATCGAACCCGTACTGCTGGTACGCGCGAAGTGTCATCTCCTGGGAAATGGCGACACCGAGGTTCGAGACGTGATCGATCGTGACCTCGTGCGAACGAGCGGTCGTATTGAGCAGGATCACGCGACCGGACTCGCCGAGTTTGTCACTCGAGAACCCGGTGCAGTACAGCGCCGTGGATTCGGCGTGGCCGTTGAGCGCGAGTGCGCTCGGCAGTTGTGAGGGATCGACGCTCGTGGCCGTGGAGCTGAGTATCCCGACGACGACCAGCACGAGCGCCAGCACCGCCAGCAACGGAACGCGACGGAAGTTATTCATCGAGTTCCCTCGCGTGTCGCGGACGCGCCGGCCGACGCCGAGCGGTGAAGAGCCACTCGAGTCGATTGATCCAACCGAATCCCAGCCATACGAGCAGCCACATCAACAATGTGAAACCCGCGAGCAGCGCGTTCAAGGGCAAACGACGAAGGACGAGCTGGCCCTCGGGCCCCACGCTGTGGCCACCCCCGCCGCTGGCCGTGGCGCTGACGTGAAAGATCGGCGTCCAGAGATGGTCGATCGCGCGCGACGCCGGTTGGCCGTTGACGTTGAGACCGAAGGCGCTCGCCGGGGCGAGGCCGGCCTGGACCGTCGCGCCGACGATCACCGGGCCCGTGTTGGACGTGCTCGAGAACACCGGCGTCGGGGCCGTCGTGCCGGCGACGCTCTCGGAGACGATGCCGTGGAAGAGCGAATTGGAGAACACCTCGACCGACTTGGTCTGGAGTTCGAGCGAGAGGTCGCTCTGGCGTCCGAGCGCCGTCAACAAGACGCTCGGTACGGGGTGCAGCGGCACGGTCTGGACTCCCTGGAGTTCGGGCGCCGATGAGTTCATCACCACGATGGTCGAAATACCGGCCGGTGCGAGGAGCCGACCGAGTCGCACCGTTTGGCCCTTCAGCGCCGACTCGACCGCGTCCAAGACGACGTTGCTGGTGCCCGAGTCGGGCGTCGTGAAGAGCGAGGTCCCACCGGGCAGTCCGTTCATCGACGTCGCGGCGGCGAGGCCGGGCGCCACCGACCATCCGGCCAGGGGCAGCACCGACGGGTCTCCGAGCCACAGCACGCGGTACCCCCCGGCCGACGACGGCGCCAACGTGCTCAGCGATTCGGCGACGCTGGTCGTAGGCAGGTCGAATCGTCCACTCGCGAAGATCGCCGCGAACGGCACGGCCGCCACGATCAGCGCCGTCACCGATAGTCCCGCGGCGACCTGGCGCCACCCGAAACCGGCCTGGCGTAGGTCGTTCTCCAGGGCGCTGACGCCGAGGCCGATGAGCAACGCGAGCATCACCACGTAGAGCGCCAAGAGCACGTCGAGGTCGGGGGCGAACGAACCCATCCAGTGACGCGCGTCGAGGGCCGCAACGACGAGCGTCAGGGTCGCGATCGACGCCGCCTTCGTGGCGATGCGGCGCCGCTCACCTCGGCTGAGCAGGAGTCCGACGAGCGCCATGCCCGGCAGCAGCCAACCGGCCCAGGACAGTCCGAATCCGCCGTCGGCACCGCGCAGCAGGTTCAGAAACGACGGAACCGACCAGGGCCCGCGCGCGAGACCGAAGACGCCCAGGGCGCGGCGTCCGGCCAGCCCCACGTCGACGCTGAGGGGCAAGAGGAGAATGGCGACGTTGAGCCATATGGAACCGAGGAAGCGCCACGGACCCGAGGTGTTGACCCCTTCGTCGGTTTCGAAGAGACGTGCGAGAAACACACCGAGGACGATCAGCGTGACGACGATCAGCGTCGCCGGCGCCATCGCGGTGAGGATCGCGACGAGCATCACCGCGATCATGCGCTGGCCCGACAACGTGGTTCGCCAACCTCGGTGACCGAAGGTCACCGGTTCGCCGTAAGGCTGGGTTCGAAAGCCGGGCACGTTCATCAACTCGAAGAGCCGTCGAACGATGAACGGCAGTCCCGCCACGACGAGCAGAACGTCGACGCGGCCTTGACTGATCATGTCGAGACCGAGCGGCAACGCCATGTAGGCGAGCGCGCCAATGAGGCGAGCGCGATTAGAGACTCGCCCCTTCAAGAGTCGACTGACGCCGATCGCTCCAACCGGGATGGCGAAGATCAACATCAGGCGGACCAGGATCCCCATTCGACCGAGGACGAACGTGCCCGCGAAGGCGAGCACCGCGTACCCGGGCATGCCCGGCGAGCCGGTCCCGACGCCGTTGGGCGACCACGACGCGAAGAAGTGTCGCCACATCATCCACCACGAGTCGAGCGGCGCGAGTCGTCCGATCAACGGGAGGTGCGTCACGACGAGGTTGCGCGAACCAATGAGCCACAGCACGATGACCACGAGGACCATCACGGCCTGCGAGCGAAAGGACGTCAACACCCGAGCCGGTCGGCGACGCAGTTCCATCATCGCGCTGTCGGGAATCTCGTCGAACTCCTCGTCTTCGGAAAACGCCGCCGCGAACCCGACCGCGTCGGCGTCGAACTCGTGGGACTCGAGCGCCTCGGGCGGGAGGATGCCGCGGGCGCGGTCCAGCCCCTCGCGCGCCAACACGACGACGAAGCGCTTCAGGCGGCTCGCTCCCCCGACCTGTAATCGACGGAGCTCTTCATCGGAGAGGACCTGGATCTCGTGACGCTGGCGTCGGCGCTCACGTATCCGACGTCGGTGATTAAAGAGCCAGCGCCACGAACCGAGGATCGCGCCGGCACGGTCCGAGTCGCGACCGACGATCGCGAGGACAAACTCCATCGAATCCATCAAGAACAGCGCGAACAGGGTCGTAAAGGCGTAGCGCCGACCCCACCCGGTCGCCACCACCAACAGCTGGTGTCGGCGCTGTAGGTCCTGGCGGCTGGCGCGACGAGTACCGAGTGCGGTGACCGGCCGCTCACCGGAAGCGATGGTCTCGCGGTGTGCGACCTTGGCCGTCGGGGCCACCACGATGCGCGCACCAGCGATCTGCGCGCGCCAACAAAGGTCGAGGTCTTCACCCAGAACCGGGATCAGCGGATCGAATCCGCGCAGCGTGGCGAAGAGGTCGCTGCGCACGAGCGTGGTGCCCCCGGGCGCGACGAAGACGTCGCGCTCGAGGTCCTGTTGACCGTGGTCGATCTCGCCCAACTCCACGCGCTCGTGCACGACCCCGAATCGGTCACAGGTCTGGCCGACGTGCAACAGCACCATCGGGTCGTCGTAGGAGACGACCTTCGGGGTGACGACGCCCGCGTTCGTTCGAAAGGCCGCCTCCACCATCATCTGGACCGCGTCCGGTTCGAGACGCACGTCATCGTGACAGAAGAGGAAGAAGGCCGAGCCCTCGACCATCAGCGACGCCTCGTTGCACGCCGCCGCGAAGCCACGATTCTCGTCGAGCAGCCGGACGAAGGCGTTGGGGGCGACCGCGGCGACGCGGGCCGGGACGTGCTCGGTCTCCCCGTTCGCGACGACGAGCAGGCTTAGTTCCTCGTAGCTCTGGACCGCGAGAGAAGCGACTGCGGCTTCTAAACCCGGCCCAGAACCGGTGGTAACGACGACGGCAACGACGGCCGGAGCTCGAGATTCCATGGGCCCTTCAAGGCTACTTGGCCCCTAAAGGCCGCCTCGGCTGCTTTCAGCGATGCCTCGCCACGTTTTGTCGTCAATTCCTAGGATTCACCACGTCGCTGACGCATTTCATCGATGACGTCGCGCAAGGACACGTCGAGCGCGATTGTGGGGCGCCACTTCGTCGCGCGCCGCAGTTTCTCGTAACTGCCGCACGACACCGGGACTTCGACCGGTCGAATGAGTGACTCGTCAGTGATCAGACGAACGTGCGGTGCGATGGCTTCGACGAGACGTTGCGCTATGTCGAACAACTCGACGTCGACGCCCGAGGCGATGTTGTACACCTCGCTACTGAGCCCGTGAACAACGAGGAGTCGATAGGCGCGCACGACGTCGCGCACGTCACTGAAGTCGCGTCGCGTGGACAGGTCGCCGACGACGATTTCGTCGACGCCGTCGGCCACGGCCTGGAGCAGTCGATTCGCGATCGCCGGCACCACGAAGTCGGTGGACTGACCCGGTCCCACGTGGTTGAACGGTCGAGCGATCACGATGCGCTGGTTCCGCTCGCGAACCAGGTCGCGGGCCACGTGCTCGACCTCCACCTTGCTCGAGGCGTAGGGGTTGGCCGGCGCGACGCGAAACGTCTCCACGAGCGGTAGGTCCTCGGGCGCCACGACGCCGTAGACGTCGGCGGAACTCACGATCACGACGCTCGCCGCGGGCACGACTTCATGAGCGGCGTCGAGAACGTTCTTCGTGCCCAGCACGTTCACGCGGGTGTACTCCACCGGATTCGACCATGACGCGCCGACCGCCGTCAGGGCCGCGAGGTGATAGATCGCGTCGGGCTGCACGCTCTCCAATACGGCGAGCACGCTCTTCACGTCGGTCACGTCGCATTCGCGGTCGACGCCGACGGCGTCGTCGCCGTTGGCGCGTAGGTGTCCGAGCAGGTGACGTCCGACGAAGCCGCTGGCCCCGGTGACGAGCGCCTTCATCGTCGCGCCGCCATCTCATAAGCCCTCACGTGCTGGGCGACCGAAGAGTCCCAGGTGAAGATCTCTGCTCTCTCGCGCGCGCGCCGCGCCCAGCGCGCGCGCTCGTCATCGCTCATATCGAGGGCGGTCGCGAGCACTTCGGCCAGCTGTAGAGCGTCGCCGGCGGACGCGAGCAGCGCGGCGCCGCCGGCGATCTCGGACATGACGGTATCGGCGGACGTCACGACGATCGCCCCGCAGGCGAGCGCTTCGAGGACCGGCAGTCCGAATCCCTCGCCACGCGAGGGGTACGTCACCGCTCGAGATTGGCGCATGAGGGCGGGCAGTACCGCCTCATCGACGAAGCCGAGGCGACGAATCCTCGAACGCGCGCCGTGCGCGGTGATCCGCGCCTCGATCTCCTTCACGCCCCAGCCGGGCTGTCCGGCCAGCCACAGCTCCACGTCGTCGTCACGGCGCGCGATCTCTTCGAAGGCGTCGAGTAGGACGTCGATGCCCTTACGAGGTTCGAAGGTCCCCAAGAAGAATATGTAGGGTCGTTCGGCCGCTAAGCCGAGCGCGCGCAAGAGTTCCGCGTCGCCACTCGAATCGGCGCTGAAGCGCTCGAGGTCAACGCCGAGCGTCGCCACGACCACGGGCGCGTGCTCGGGAACCTGCTCGTCCAATTGACGAGCGGTGAACTCACTGATGGTGACGAGCACGTCGGCGTGGGTCGCCGCGTAGGCGATGGCTCGACGAAAGAACGGCACCTTCGAGCGCTCGTGCCACTCGGGGTTCGTGAGAAACGTGAGGTCGTGGATCGTCACCACCGTCGGCGTCGAGGAGTGACGCGGCATCGTGTAGTGCGGCGAGTGCCACACGTCAACCGATCGCGCCGTCGAACTGCGACCGGCCACCCACGCCTCGTAGAGCAGTCGAGTGGGCCGGGCGTTGGGGACGATCGAGGCGATGTGCGTCGACGGCGACCAGTCGTGCCAGCGCAGGGTGTCGTCTCGGCGCGTGACCAGCGTCGTCTCGACGCCGGTGGCCGGAACCCGGCGCGCCAGTTCACCGATGTAGCGACCGGCCCCGGCGAGGCGCGGGGGTACGGCCGACACGTCGAGGGCCAGTTTCATCGCCACGCCACCAGGTGATCGAGGGCGACGTTGCGCCACGTGAGATCGGCCACCGATTGACGTCGAGCGGTTTGACTTTCGTAGTCGTCGCCTTCGCGCAGCGCCGCGAGCAGTCCCTCGGCGATTGACTCCACGTCGAGTGGATCGACGCGCACTACGCGCTCGTTCGACGCGACGCTGGGCGTCGTCGCACTGGCGACGACGCGAGTGCCGACGTTCAGTGCCTCGACCGGCGGCAGTCCCCACCCTTCGGCGAGTGGGACGTACGCGACGACGGTGGCGTCGCGATAGAGACCCAGTAACAGTTCGCGCGACACCAAACCCACTACGGTCGCGCCGCCGGTCTCGACCCCGCCCCAACCACTGGGGCCAACGAGCACCAGTGAGCCGAGATCGGGAATCTTGGCGGACGCGATTCTGTGAGCGGCGATGAGACGCTCGATGTTCTTGCGGGGTTCGCGCGTGCCCGCGTAGAGCGTGAACGGTCCGTGCACGCCGTGCGCGGCGAGCAGTTCGTGCACCGCCGATTCGGAGGCCGCGTTGTAGACGTCGTCGTCGACCCCGAGTCGAACGCGGTGGATCCGCGACGCGTCGATACCGACGTCGACGAGTCGATCGGCCAGTCCCGGTGAGGTGACGAGAACGCGAAGGTCTTTGCGATCAACGATCAACTTCAGTCGGCGATCGTGGAAGCGTACGCCCGTCGACGTCGAGATTCCCGGCTCGTCACGCCACAACAGGTCGTGCATCGCGATCGAGTGCACCGCGTCGGCGGCTCCTCCCGCGAAGGGGCCGGCCATCGACGTGGCGTGTACGACGTTCGACTCCTTCGGGACGCCCAGTGGCCAGATCGGCCAGAGCCGCGATAAGAGCCGCACGCCGAAGGGCGCGTTGACACCGCGCAGCGGCAGTTCGTCATCGACCGTGGCCCCCTTGGGCCCGAGGCCGACGACGTCGAGCGACGGATCGGCCAGGTCGTGCAGCCCCGTCGCCAGGCCACGGACGTACGTCGCGATGCCGCCGGGCTGGGGCCGGCTGAGCTGCTCGATCGAGATGGTGATCGTACGCTTCACGACGTCCAGCCTCGCACGACCTCGTGGTACAGCGAGAGGTAGGCCCGCGCCGCCGTGTCCGGCGCGAAATCGACCGCGCGCGAACGCCCGGCCGCCACCATGATCGAGCGCCGCGACCCGTTGGTCCATACCTCTTCGAGCGCGTCACGAACTTCGTGATCGTTGGCGAAGAGGGCCGCGGCCCCCTCCAGGAGCTCGCGGTTGATCTCGGTCGCGCGCGCGAGTGTCGGAACGCCAGCCGAAAGCGCGGCGATGGCGAAAGACGGGAAGCGCGCGCCGTCCGAGAGGTGCATCACGACCCGGGCGTTCGCCAGTGCGTCGCGCGCGTCGTGACGGGCTCGGATCGTGATCGCGAGTCCGCTCGAGCGAATCTTCTGTCCGGCGGCCGTGCTCGCCAACGCCACGACGCGCGAACCGTGTCCCTGCGCGAAGGAAATCAGTTGCGGCGCGAGCTCGACGAAGAGGTCGTCGACGCCCGTGATGTTGACGACGAGGTCGGTGCCGTCACGGGTCACGTCGACGTGCGGCACCGCCGGCGGCACCACGACCACCCGACTTCGGGCCACGCCGAGGACACTGATGACCTCGTGACTCGCGCTACGACTCGACGCGACGAGCGTCGCGCCGCGCTGGACCGCGCGTCGAAGCTGGGCGATGCGCAGATGGGTTCGGGTTTCGCCCCGCAGTGGTCGCAGGTCGTCGACCGAGACGATCAACGGGATGTTGTGCGTCGGTGGCGTGGCGAGTCCGGCCACGTGCAACACGTCCACCGGCGGCAAGAGACCGTCGATCGAGCGTCCGCGACTTCGCCGCCACAGTGGCGACCAGAGTGCGCGAAGGGCGAGGTGCGTCTCGTTGTTCGTGGCCGAGGTGCGCGAGCGAAAGCGCACCAGATCGCACTCGCCGGTGCGGTCGAGCGCGTCGGCCAGATCGGTCATCGAATTGCCCAGCGACTCGAGCGAACCGTCCAGGTCCAGTCCGACGCGAAGGTTCGAGGGACTCACGAACCAAGCGCCAACGTTCGCATCGCGCTCGTCCAGGACGGCCACAACTTGGTGGCCCACCCGCCGAACTCTTCGGTGCTCGTCGCCACGAGTCCGATCTGCTCGTCGGCGTTCAGCAGGATCAGGGCTCCGCTCTTGCCGAAGTGTCCAAAACTCGACGCGGGCCAGTTCCCCATCCAGTGATGTTTGTCACCTTGAATCTCCGGACCGAGCCCCCACGGACACGGTGAGAATCGACCGAAGCCCGGCACGAATCCGCCGAGTTGCGGGGCGTAGGTCGTGATGAGGTGGTCGCGCGTCGCTTTGGTGATGCCGTCCGGTCGGAGCCACGCGACGGCGAACCGGGCCAGATCATTCGTTGAACCGACGACGCCGGTCGACGGTCGATCCTCCAGCCGGGTGCTCGTCATGCCGAAGGCGCGAAAGACCCGTTGTTGCAACCAATTGTCGGCCGTGTTCTCGCCGAGGATCGACGACACGGCGAGGTCGATGCCGTAGTTCGAGTAGATCCGCTGGGTCCCGACTTCGACCACCGGATCGCCCTCTTCGAGTCCCAACCCACTGCTGTGCGAGAGCAAATTGGCGAGCGTCGAGCCGGGCGGGCCGACCGGCTGATCAAAACGTTGTAGTTCCCAGTCGCGCTCGACGCCGAAGGCCAACGACACGGCCATTTTGGAGACCGACGCCCACGCGCGAACCTCATTGAGATCGCCCTCTTCGGCGATCCTCTCGACCAAGCCGTCCTTCAGTGACAAGAGCACCATCGAGGGCGTGCCGGGCCACCCGTCGAGAAGGGAGTTCGTGCTCACAACACCCGATGATACCGAAGGCCCCGTAGAGTCTCGAGGGTGATAACGGTTCTCAGCGGTGGTGTGGGTGCGGCGCGACTGTTGGCCACGTTGAGCGACACGCTCGACCCCAGTGAGATCACCGCGATTGTGAACGTCGGTGACGACCTCACTATGCACGGACTCACGGTCTGTCCCGACCTCGACACGATCATGTACACCTTGGCCGGTCTCAACAACCACCAACTCGGCTGGGGCCTCGAAGGTGAGAGTTGGCGAGTGATGCAAGAGCTCGACGCCCTGGGCGGCGAAGCCTGGTTCCGACTGGGTGATCGCGACCTCGCCACGCATCTCTATCGCTCACAGCGTCTCGCTCACGGCGCCACCAAAACTGAGGTCACCGCCGAGCTGTGCGATCGATTGGGCGTGCGCGTTCGGCTCCTACCGGTCACCGACGACGCGCTCGCCACGTGTTTCGACACCGATCTCGGTCGAATGAGTTTTCAGGAGTACTTCGTGCGCCACCACCACGACGTCGCGGTCAGCGCGATCGACATCGTCGGCGCCGACGAGGCATCGGCGTCGAATGAGGTGCTCGAGTCCCTTCGCGACGCCTCGAAAATCGTGATCGCGCCGTCCAATCCGCTGATCTCCATCGATCCAATACTGCGCGTTCGTGGGGTGCGCGATCTCCTCGAGCAGCGCCGCGACGTCGTCGTCGGAGTCTCACCGATCATCGACGGTCACGCCCTGAAGGGTCCGGCCGATCGACTGCTGGCCGAGCTCGGACACGAGGTGTCCTGCCTCGGGGTGCTCGACTTCTACAAGGGACTGATCGGTACGTGGATCATCGACGAGGCCGACGCCACTCGGGCCGACGCGGTACGCAGTCGCGGCGTCGATGTCGTGGTCACGACCACGATCATGGCCGAACCCGAGAACGCCCGACGACTGAGCGCGGCGGTGCTGGCGTGAACGAACTGCGCGTCATTCCCCTGCCGTCGGTCGCGATGGTGAAAGAGGGTGACGATCTCGTTGCGATGTTCCTCGAGGCGCTTGATGCATCGGGACTGTCGCTCGAACACCGAGACCTCGTCATCGTGACCAGCAAGGTGGTGTCGAAGTCGGAGGGCCAGGTCGTCGACTTCGACGGCACCGAGGAACACAAGGCGTCGTTGATCGAGGGCGAGTCCGCACGGATACTGCGCCGCCGCGGGCCGCTTCGCATCACCGAGACGCATCACGGTTTCATCAACGCCAACGCGGGGATCGACCTCTCGAACACCGACGACGGCACGGCCGTGCTGTTGCCCAAGGACCCGGACCGCTCCGCGCGACGGTTCCGAGCGGAGATCCAACGACGCTGCAGCGTCGAAGTCGCGGTCATCATCACCGACACGTTCGGTCGGGTGTGGCGCGTCGGTGTCACCGACGTGGCGATCGGTTCGGCCGGCGTGAAACCGGTACTGGATCTTCGCGGCACGAACGACGCCACCGGCCGGGTCCTCGAAGTCACCGAGGTCGCGATCGCCGACGAGATCGCCAGCGCGGCCAATCTGGTGCTCGGCAAGGCCGAAGCGACACCGTTCGCGATCCTTCGCGGTCTCGACGACGCGTACTTCGGTGACGGTTCGATCAAAGAAGACGCTCTCCGTCGCTCGAACGAAGACCTCTTTCGCTGACTACACCCCGCCGAGGCGTACTTCGCCCGACAGTTCTGAGGCCGGCGCCACGTGCACATTCGCGCCCACGACGCACGTCGCGCCCAACTGGGAGTAGCGCCCGATCACCGCACCGGGTCCGATGATGGAAGAGCGTATGACGCAGTTACTCTGCACGATGGCCCCGGGCAAGAGCACCGCCTCTTCGAGGACCACGTGAGCGCCCACGACGCAGTCACTGTCGACGACTGAATTAGTGAGCGTCGCCGAGGCGTCGACGGTCGCCGAGGCGTGACGCCACGAACAGTTCACGATGTCGCTGAACACGTGCATTCCCTGACGACCGTTCAAGATGTCGACGTTCGCCTGCAGGTAGGTCTGGGGCGTCCCGGTGTCGAGCCAGTACGCGCCGTCGACCATGGCGAAGAGCTCGCCAGCGGCGGCGAGCGCCGGGAAGGTGTCACGCTCGACACTCACCCGGCCCACGGCCGCGATGCGATCCAGCGCACGCGGCTCGAAGATATAAGTCCCGGCGTTGACGTTGTTCGTCGGCGCCTCGTCGCGCGGTGGCTTCTCGACGAATGCGATGACCCGACCGTCCGACGTCGTCGGCACGACGCCGAATCGCGAGGGGTCGTCGACGGGATGCAGGGCGATCGTGGCCTCTCCGCCGTGGTCGTGATGGAACGCCCTCAACGTCGTGATGTTGAGGTCGGTGAGCACGTCACCGTTCACCACGAGGAACGTCTCGTCGAAGCCAAATTGGGTGGCGGCGAAGCGAATGGCGCCGGCGGTGTCGAGGGGTTCGGGCTCGACGGCGTAGTTCACGCGCACGCCCGCGATCACGTTGCTCGGGTAGGCCTCGGTGAACTGCTCCGGGAGATAGCCCAGGGAGAGCACCGTATCGGTGACGCCGTGGCGCGCCAACCATTCGAAGACGCACTCGATCATCGGTACACCGACGAGGGGCAACATCTGTTTGGGCGTCTCGTAGGTGAGCGGCCGTAGACGCGATCCCTTGCCGCCGACCAGAATGATCGACTTCAAGCTCAGCCCTTCGGCGTCGTCGTCGTGGTGCTCTTGATCGTGGTGGTGGTCGAGCCGGACTTCACGGTCGTCGTCGTGGGCGGCGTCGTGACGGTCGTCGTCGACGTCACGGTCGTCGCGTCAGCGACCATCTCTTCGTTGGTCAACTTCCCCGGCGCCTTCGGCGTCACGCCGACCGGATCAAAGGCCATCGTGATTCGAATTTCGGGCGCGAACTTGATGGTCGCGGGATTGGTCGTGATGGTCGGCTTCTTCTGGCCGAACGTCGTCCAGTAGGCGTAGCTGACCTTACCGGCCTGGCCCGGATAGAGCGTGCCCTTGCCGGTCGGGCAGGCCTGTCCGTTGGTGTAGGACGTCTTGGGGTTCGACGCACCAAGTTGGTTCTTCGGGATATTCATCTGAGTCGAACTGATGAGGAGACCGGGATACTCGTTGCCGAACTGCGCCAACGTCGCGTTATTGCCGGAGTCGGCCGCGGAGACCGGACTGATCTTGAGCACGTCGGCCGTCAGCGCGTACATGCCCTGAGCCTTCAGCGTGGTATCGGTCGACAGGAACGGCAAGTTCTTGCCGCAGGCCTGAATCGAGAGGGCGGCGAACCAGGTGGTGCCGATCTTGGGCGCGACGCCCGCGGGGTTCTTGGGCGGGTGCTCGTACTCATAGCGTGCGAAGACGGTGGCGACCAGGCCCAGGACCACGATGACGACGAGCGCCCCGTAGAAGTTGCCGGGGCGCGTCTTTTTGTAGGCCTTGCCGCCTCCCGACGCCCCGACCCTACTTACCCATCTGCCTGTTGCGCTCTTAGCCACGGAGGCAACGCTACTAAAGAATGGGACGTCGAAAAGTCGCTCCGCGTAGGGGCGGAGGGATTCGAACCCTCACTGGAGGCGGTTTAAGCGCCTTGCCTCTGCCAATTGGGCTACGCCCCCGTACACGGATGTTGCGTCGTAACCGTAATGCATTGTAAAGAGTTTCTAAACTCCTTAATTTCATAAAACGGCTAACTAGGCTGTTTTTATGATTCGCGTGCGTCGTCGGGGCACGACTCGATCAACTCCCCTCGTTGTGCTGGCCTTCAGCGTCGCCTCGTTGATCGTCACGCCCGTTGCCGCGCACGCGGCGAGCATCACCCAGACCCAGGCCATGATCGAGGCGCTGACCAACCGACTCTCGCGCCTCGAAAAGACCAGCGAAATCACGTCCAACG
>Ga0182014_10000238_pt1 | contig 69720 bp, 64 predicted proteins | sample 612S2DmetaG_FD_120489 | JGI IMG/M metagenome (GOLD analysis project Ga0182014, IMG submission 120489) | Permafrost microbial communities from Stordalen Mire, Sweden - 612S2D metaG | ecosystem: Environmental > Terrestrial > Soil > Wetlands > Permafrost | place: Sweden: Stordalen | collected...
CATGATGTTTGAGGCAATTGATGACGCCCCCCTACTTCTCCCTCATCTCAGGAGTAGGGCCCCCGTTCTCTGTACGGGTTTTCAAGCGACCAAATTCAACGACACGAGTATACGAAAACCATCACAACCTCCCCGGCTTCGTTCAACCGTCTAGCCAGCAACGCCACCGACGACGTCGAGTCAGGTGCGCTTGATCTCGATCCGGTGCTTCGATTCGCCCGCAGATCCGGCCGGCACCGGCATTCGAACTTCGAGCACCCCGTCCTTGTAGGTCGCCTCAATCTTTGACTCGTCGACTCCCTTGGGAATCGAAACACTCCTGGTCAGTGACCCGTAGCGGAACTCGCTGCGGTGCACGTGGCGACCAGTGTTCTCGTGCGACTCCGACTTCTCGGCACTAATCACCAACTCGTCGCCCACGATCTCGATTCGTACATCCTCGTCAGGGTTTACGCCTGGCAACTCGGCGCGAACTACAAGTGAATCACCGTCGTTGCACTCCTCAACCTTGAAGGGCCGACGCCATTCGCCGTCGCGGAACATCTCGTCGAGCCACGCCCATGAGGGCCAGGACAGATTGCTCCACACAGGGACGTCAATTTCCTGATTTGAAGTCTTGGAAAGTACCATCTCTCCTCATTTCTTTGGAGCAGGCGCGAACTCCACCTGAGGTTGCGCCACTACCCCAAGATTGACGATAGGAAGCATCCGCGCAGAGCTCTAGTGCCGAAAGTCACTATTTTTTCGCACAGGTGACCACAACTTCTCCACAGCTTTGAAGCCTTTGCCGAATCAGACGAGAGCGCCGATGAGGTTCCATTGCTCGCCAAGGACTCTTGTCGCACTGGCCGTTCACCCGAGTCTCGATTCCGGTATCTGGGCAGGAATTCCAGAATGTCGAGCTCCATTAGTCAACTGGTTGAAACGCAGGTCAGGTCACATCTGCAAACCCGGGCGATTCGTTGATCCATATTTCGTTGGGGTTGAGGAAAGGGACTGAGGGAGCGCGGTAGGATTGTTAGTACCGTTACAATCTCGCACGATGGAGGGGTCCTTGGCTCTTCGGCGCACTGTGTATCGTTACTACGAACACCGGCTGGCGAACGCGCTGCCCGCCGAGAACTTACCCCGGCACGTCGGAGTAATTCTGGACGGGCATCGCCGCTTCGCTCGCGAGGTCACTGATGGCGAGTACCGCGCAAGCTACGAAGCGGGCATGGCGAAACTTGAAGAGTTGCTCACGTGGTGCGCGGAACTCGGAATAAAGGCCGTGACCGCGTGGGTGCTCTCGACGGAAAATCTGCGCCGCCCCGCCGACGAGTTGGATCCCTACTTCGAAGTGTTAATCGAACTCTTCAATCGGCTTCCGAAGTTGGCGGAGCGCCTGCACTTCTCGTTATCCGTGAGCGGGAGCCTTGACCTTCTGCCCCCCGAACTCGCGCTGGCGGCGAAGCAGGCGGTCGACCGGATTGGACTGGTCAGTACACCTCATATGGACGTCAATATCGCTCTTTGTTACGGGGGGCGACAAGAGGTCGTCGACGCGTGCCGTTCTCTGGTCACTGACCTCTTAGCGGGGGGCGTGGCACCCAGTGACCTGGCGGAGTCGATCGACGCGGAAGGTCTGGCCCGCAACCTTTACGCCGCTGATCTGCCCGATATTGACCTCGTGATTCGCACGAGCGGCGAGTCTCGTCTCTCGGGCTTCCTACTGTGGCAGTCAGCCTTCGCCGAGTTTGCCTTCGTTGATCCCTACTGGCCGGCGTTTCGCAAGGTGGACCTGCTGCGCGCCCTGCGTGACTTCACGCGTCGCGAGCGACGTTTCGGAGCGTAAGGACGCTGTTTCGCAAGGGGTGCGCATTTGAAGTCCCCGTTGTCTCCAGCTTGTTTCACTCTTCCTTTCCTTCACCAGACGTATTTCTTGGCGGCGACGGTGCTGCGGACCGCTCGATTCTCGGCCCCGGCACTTTGGAGTGGGGAAGGGGATGCCCGTGGTCGGTGTTGTCTGAAAGTCGGACTGGTCCGTCGGACGATCAACCGTATTTCCACGAAATGGATTATTTGAAACACTCCAGAGTTCCTGCGTCACTGGCGGGCCTGCTCAAGTCGCCAGGGCTAGGGGAGCGATGCAACCCCAGAAGACCTCGCAGTCTTGGAACGGATGTCTCAATCGTTCGCCAAGCGCACGAGTCGGCAACTCGCGAAGTTTGACACGTCCACCCGTGCGCAGGATGGCCCGGCGGTAAATGCCCGCGGCCAATCGTGCGACACCGACCGTGCAGGCACTACTGATGAGTGCCGACGTGTCGGTTGAATCTTGGGGGACCTCACTGGGGAAGACACCACTTGTGCGGCGTGATCAGGTGACTGATCGAGTCGGGCCCCCACGAACCTCTGGCGTACCGTTCCACCGGTGGTGGCGATTCGAGCAAGGGTGCGGCGACCTTCCACAGTTGCTCAATTCCGTCGGAACGAGTGAAAAGTGAACGGTTCCCGAGCATCGCTTCAAGAATGAGGTGTTCATACGCCTCGAGATTGCTTGCGGCCTGGAACGAGTCCTTGTAGTGGAACGTCATTTCGGCTGAATCAAGGTGCATTCTCGGTCCGGGCTCTTTGGCGAGAAAGTGCGCGTGGATTGATCCGGGGTCGGCGAAGTCAACGACGAGCTTATTGCCCCGCCACTCGGGTGCTTTCTTGCTCATTGGAAAGAGCCTCATGACCGGCTCATCGAATCCGATGGTGATGACTTGGCGGCTCTCGGCGAGACACTTTCCGGTTCGCAGGTAGAAAGGAACACCTTTCCATCGCGTGTTTTCCACCTCGGCTCGAAGTGCCACAAACGTCTCGGTCTGAGAGTCTGGCGCGACCCCGCGTTCCTCGAGATACCCGTCGTACTGCCCGCGAACGACGTGGGCGGGATCGATGGGACGAATTGTCTCGAAGACCTTGTGGACTTCGTCGCGGAGCGGTCGAGCCTCAAGTGAGGTGGGCTGCTCCATCGCGAGAAAGCCCAGCACTTGAAAGAGGTGGGTCACCACCATGTCGCGAAAGGCTCCGGTCTCTTCATAGAAGGCGCCGCGACCCTCAATCGAAAGTGTCTCGGGCACGTCGATCTGCACGAAACAGACGTGGTCACGGTTCCAGAGAGGCTCGAAGAGCCTGTTGGCAAAGCGCAAGGCGAGGATGTTGTCGATGGACTCTTTGCCGAGGAAGTGGTCGATGCGAAAGATCTGGGTTTCGTCGAAATTCGCCGTGAGCACGCCGTTCAATTTCTTCGCCGAGGCGAGGTCCACGCCGAAGGGCTTTTCACAGATGACGCGCGAGTTCTCATTCAGGCCGCTCGATCCGAGCATCTCGACCATGGCAAGCACGGCGTCGGGTGGCACGGCGAGGTGGAAGAGTCGTCGCACAGTGCCGCCGATGGACTTCTCCGCGTCGATGACGTCTCTTTGCAGTTGGGTGGAGTCATCAGGGTCCGCGACGGCGAAAGAGAGCGAAGCTTCGAACTCGTCCCAGACCTCACCTTCGGGAGTGTTCGTTCCGAACTGACGGACCGCGTCCCTCGCGTACGTACGGAACTGGTCGGTGGTCATGGCGAACGCCGTTGGCGCGGAACCAATGATTCTGAACCGCTCCGGGAGCAGGCCCGCCATGGCCAGGTGGAACAGTCCGGGGATGATCTTTCGGCGCGCGAGATCGCCCGTCGCGCCAAAGAGCACGATGACGTGGTTGTCGGGAATCTCGGACTCCATCTCGGCCGCTCGTGAACTCACTTACTACCTCCCTTAACGAGGTGGCGAACACCGTCGCCACTTCCAACGATCACTTCGCTGACCATCTCGGGGCTGAAGAGGCCGTGTTCGATGACACCGGGAGTCTGCGATAGACGCTTCGCGAGGGCCGCGTACTCCTGGACGTCGCCGAAGAAGTCGGCGATGACACCTCCATCCGGGCTCGCAGGAGCGTCACGAAGCACGGTGGGCTCGATCCGCGAAAGTGTTGATGCGAGGCCGAAGGCCATGAGCTCCAACGGCACCGGCGCGCGAAGTTCAGCGACGAGCTTGGTGGAGTCAACGATCACGACGAAACGGGTGGCGGAGGCGGCGACAACCTTCTCACGAGTGTGCGCGCCACCCCCGCCCTTGATGAGCCAACCATCAGAGGACACCTGATCGGCGCCGTCGATGGCGAGATCGAGTTGATTGAGCGTGTCAAAAGGTTGAGTGGCGACGCCGAGTGATCGAGCCCGCGCTTCGGTCTCGGGTGACGTGGCGACATAGACCGCCTTGACGTCACGTCGCGCGAGGGCGCTCAAGAGGTACGCCACGGTCGAGCCGGTGCCCAGTCCCACGCGCATGCCGTCTTGCACCAAGGTGGCAGCGTCCATGGCCGCCAACTGCTTTTCTCGCTCGACGTTCATGACCCGAGTGCCGAGCGGTCGGCCATGATGAGAGAATGTTCCGCTTGCACACGTCCCGCAGTAATCGAGACGTCGCCAGCAACGAGCAACGACAACGGCCGCTTCACGTCGTCCCCACTCACTAGCCAGAGAAGCTGGTGCGCCCGGGCGAGCGCGCGATAGGTCAGCGTCATTCGGCGCAGTCCCGCGTAGGGCGCGGTGAGCGCCACCAACGAATCGGCGACGTCGAGCATGGGGTCTGCGGGCACGAGCGACGCAGTATGGCCGTCGGGACCCAGGCCCAGGTGTACGAGATCGAGGTGCTCGGGCAGTTCTGCGGCATAGCGTTTGGCCGCGGCGTCGAGATCGGCCTCGTCGACCGGCATTGGTTTGATCAGCGCGCAGACTCCGGCGAGGCTCTTGAGTAAGCGGGTCAGGTTGCGCTCGGGGTCACCGGGCGGGGCCACGCGTTCGTCAACTTGATAGATCACGACGTTCTTCCACGGCACGTCGGACCTCGAGAGCTCTTCGAACATCGCCCACGGCGTATGCCCGCCGCTCACGGCGAAGCTGAACGTTCCCGAGATCTCGACGACGTTGCGCGCGAGCTCGGCTACGTAGGACGCCGCCGCCTTCGCCAAGGCGTCACTGTCGGGGTACTCGCGAAGTCCGTGGCGCACCCTAGGAGTTCCTCTCCACGTGGCCACCGAACTCTGATCGCATCGCCGAGAGCACTTTGGCGGTGAACTCGCCAGCGCCGCGCGACTCGAAGCGTTGCCAGAGCGCCGCGCTGATCACGGGAGCGGGAACGGATTCGTTGATCGCCGCCTCGACGGTCCAACGACCTTCGCCCGAATCAGAGACGCGACCGCTGAAGTCGCTGAGTTCGGGCGAGCGGGCGAGGGCGTCGGCGGTGAGATCGACCAGCCACGAGCTGACGACCGAACCGTGTCGCCACAGCTCGGCCACCTCGGCGACGTCAATGTCGTACGAGTAGAACTCGGGCTCGCGCAAGGGCGACGTCTCGGCGTCGGCGTCGACTTTGCGCTGGCCGACGTTGGCGTGCTTGAGGATGCTCAAGCCCTCGGCGATCGCGGCCATCATTCCGTACTCGATGCCGTTGTGGACCATCTTCACGAAATGGCCAGCCCCGTTCGCACCGCAGTGCAAATAGCCCTCGCTCGCGGTACCGATGCGAGATCGCCCCGGCGTCGGGACCGTGCCGTCACCACCGGGGGCAATGGTCTTGAAGAGTGGATCAAGGCGGGCGACAACCTCGTCCTCGCCGCCGATCATGAGACTGTAACCGCGCTCGAGTCCCCAGACCCCGCCGCTCGTCCCGCAGTCGACGTAGTGCACGCCGCTCTTCGCGAGCTCTTTCGCGCGAACGATGTCGTCTTGGTAGAAGGAGTTGCCGCCGTCGATGACGACGTCGTCGCTCGAGAGATGGACAGTAAGTTCGTCCAAGGTGCTCTGGGTGATCGCGGCGGGCAGCATGAGCCAAATCGTGCGCGGCCCGTCGAGCTTCGCCGCCAAGTCCTCGAGGGATGTCGCGCCCACCACTCCGTCACCCGCGAGCGCTCTCACCGCCTCGGGGTTGACGTCGTAGACCACACAGTGGTGTCCATCGTTGACCAGACGGCGAACGAGATTTGCTCCCATCCGACCCAGCCCCACCATTCCGAGCTGCATTGGCTTAGTCGACGGCATGGGTCTTCTCTTTTCTCTTCAGTGCTCGATAGTGCTCGATCAGTGCGTTGGTCGAGGAGTCGTGGGCGAGCACGGGCTCGGTACCGGCCTCGAGTTCGGGGATGATCTTTACCGCAAGTTCCTTGCCGAGCTCGACGCCCCACTGGTCGAAGGAGTCGATTCCCCAGATGGCGCCCTGGGTGAAGACCGAGTGTTCGTAGAGGGCAATGAGCGATCCGAGCAGTCTGGGGCTGAGTACTTCGGCGAGGAGCACGTTCGTCGGTCGGTTCCCCTCCATGACCCGATGGGCAACGACGTCCGCGGGGGTCCCCTCCGCTCGAATCTCCGCCTCGGTCTTTCCAAAGGCCAGCGCCTGGGCTTGGGCGAAGATGTTCGACGACAAGATGTCGTGGTGTTCTCCCAGGGGGTTGAGGCTCTTCGCAAAGCCAATGAGGTCCACGGGGACGATCGTCGTGCCCTGGTGGATGAGTTGGTAAAAACTGTGCTGACCGTTGGTGCCCGCCTCGCCCCAGTGAATCGCTCCGGTGTCGTAGGAGAGTATCGTGCCGTCGAGGGCGACGTGCTTGCCGTTCGACTCCATGGTGAGCTGCTGGAGGTACGCGGGCAGTCGCTTGAGGTACTGGTCGTAGGGCATGACCCCCGCCGTTTGACAGCCGAGGAAGTTGCGGTTCCACACCGCGAGCAGTCCCATCAGCGCGGGAAGATTCCGTTCGAGCGGCGCCGATCGAAAGTGCTCGTCCATGGCGTGAAAGCCGTCGAGCAACTCCTTGAAGCCTTGGGGGCCAATCGCGAGCATGGTCGAAAGCCCGATGGCGCTGTCCATTGAGTAGCGTCCGCCAACCCAGTCCCAGAAGGGGAACATGTTCGCCACATCGATTCCGAACTCCGACACCTTTTCAGCGTTCGTCGATACCGCCACGAAGTGCTTGGCCACCGCGGAAGAGTCGCCGATTTGTTCGAAAAGCCAGTTGCGAGCGGATTTGGCGTTGGTCAGGGTCTCCAGAGTGCCGAAGGTCTTCGACGAGATGATGAAGAGCGTCTCGTCGGCCTGGAGGTCGCGTACCGCTTCGGTCAAGTCGGTGGCATCAACGTTGGAGACGAATCGGAACGTGAGGTCGCGTTGCGAGTAGTAGCGCAACGCCTCGTACGCCATGACCGGTCCCAGATCCGAGCCCCCGATACCAATGTTGACGATGTTCTTGATGCGTTTGCCGGAGTGACCCTTCCATGACCCGTCCCGTACTCGAGTACAGAAGTCGGCCATTTGATCCAGAGCGGCGTGGACCTCTCGAACGACGTCGACGCCGTCCACGACGAGCGAGGACTCCTCGGGCATTCGAAGGGCGACGTGGAGCACGGCGCGGTCCTCGGACACGTTGATGTGCTCGCCGCTGAACATCTGGTCGCGACGCTCGACGAGTCCCGACTCGTGGGCGAGTTGGAAGAGCAGTTCCATGGTCTCGTCGGTGACCCGGTTTTTGGAGTAGTCGAGATAGAGGCCCTCGGCCTCGGCGATCATTCGGGTCCCGCGAGTCGGATCGTGCGCGAAGAGCTCACGCAAATGACGCGGAGCGATCTCGGTGTAGTGGGCTTCGAGGGCCTTCCACGCGGGACGTTGTTGTAATGGCGATGTTGTCATGTGTGCCCCTGTCGGTTAGTTCATCGTTGAGAGTTGGGCGTCGATTTTCGAGAGCAGTTCCGACCACGAATTGCTAAACGACACGGCTCCATCATTTTGCAGTTTGAGGGCGAGCGCATGCTTGTCGACACCGGCCGAGGCGAATCGAGCGAGCCGCGCGTCGCAGTCGCCGCCATCTCGAGCGAGGGGTTCGCCGACCTCGCCGTGTTCGAAGAACGCTTCGAGCGTGGCGTCGGGCATGGTGTTGATGGTGAAGGGCGAGGCGAGCCCGTGCACGTACAGCGTGTCCGAGGCGTTGGCGTCCTTTGTCTTGGTGCTCGCCCACAACAGACGCTGCGCGCGGGCGCCGGCGTTCTCGAGGCGCAGGAATCGATCGGACTCGAGAACGTCACGGTAGGCACGGTACGCCTCCAGTCCGACCGCGAGACCAAGTTGGTTCTTGAGGTCTCCGGGCACGGACGAGTTGGCTTCGCCGTCCCAGCGCGAGATGAACACCGACGCCACCGAGCCCACCGAAGGGCTCAGCCCGGCATCGATGCGACGCTCGATGCCACGCATGTACGCATTAGCGGCGGCGAGGTACTGGTCGGCGTCGAACAAGAGCGTTACGTTCACGGGTACGCCGAGCGCGATGCACTCTTCGATCGCTGGGATTCCTTCGGGGGTGCCGGGGATCTTGATGAAGAGATTGGCCCGATCCGCCCGGTCGTGCAGGGCCGTCGCCGCCTCGATGGTCCTGTCGGTGTCGTGGGCGAGACGGGGCGAGACTTCCAACGAGACCCAGCCGTCGACGCCTCCGGAACGTTCGTAGACCGGCACGAAGAGGTCGGCGGCGCGCCGCAGGTCTTCGATGGCGAGCCCGAAGAAGATCTCCTCACTCGAGAGGCCCGTGTTCGACTGGGCCCTGATGGCTTCGTCGTAGGTGCCCGTGACGATCGCGTTATTGAAGATCGAAGGGTTTGACGTTAGGCCCGTGACGCAGTGGGTGTCGATGTAACGCTGAATCTGGCCCGAGTTGAGCATCTCGCGGGTGATGTTGTCGAGCCAGAGACTCTGTCCGAGTTCGTGCAGTTGCGTCGTTGCTCTCACTGTTGTCCTCTCCTTGCGACCAGGGTTTCGCGCGCCACGCGATAGGCGCTATCGGCGGTGAACCCGAACTTCGTTTGCAGTTCCCTTAAACGCGCTGAGGCGCCGAGGGTGTGCATACCAACTATGGCACCCCGATCTCCAACGGATCGGTGCCAATCGAAGATGGTGGCCCGTTCAAGGGCGACTCCAGCAATGACGTCGGTGGGCAGGACACTTTCTCGGTGCACGGGTGACTGGTGGTCGAACAGTGTGCGCCCCTCACGATTGAAGCGAGCGCCGAGCCATCGCCCCGCCATCGTCATACCCACCGACATGGCGACACCTGGACCGAGTGAGCCCGTCGTTGCCTCGACCCCACGAATGGTGTTGATGGACGGGGCCTCGGGGCCAGTGTCGGGCGCCACTACCCGCTACAGATCCTGCGCGAGGTGAGTGATGGAGGCATCGTGGCCGATGGCGAGGTCGCGCGTTGGATCCGACTCCACGCCGTTGCGCGCGAAACGACGTTCCCATGATGTTTCGCTGACCATTCCCCACGGCAACGGAGTTTTCACCATAGAAGTGACCTTATGGTTCGAATCGTGAAACCGGTCCCTCGACGGGTCTAGGGACGCGTCGTGGAGTGAAAGTCGCTCCACGAAAGGGCTCTTGCCAATCTGTTGGCAATCAACGATCTTCGATCATTCAGTTGAAGTCGATTGATTGTACGAGATGGCCGCGGCGCGGGGTAACCAACGCGACCAGTCAGTTCGACGTGGGCGGGTCCGCGACCGCGATCTGCGGGATGGACGAAGGGATGTCGAGCCGAGCCACGCCGATGCGAAAGTCGTTCATCCCGTAGTAGACATCGAACCGGTCAGGCTCGCCAAGATCGTCGCGCCGGTCGATGCCGGTCGGAAAGACGACATCGGAGGTGGTTCCACGGGGTTTCTCGGACGGCTCAGGCACGAGGACCGGCTCTTGCGACCGGTAGCAGAGTACTTGCGGATTATCCTCCAAGAGCACCATCACCCCCGCCGAGTAGGTCAACCTCGAATCCTCGCTGCTGGACAGCGCAGCACAACTCACGCCGTGGTAGATGATCAGCCAACCGTGCCGGGTGAGCATCGGCGGGGTGCCGGCGCCGATCTTGAGGCTTTCCCACTCGGATACCGGTGACACCAGGCGATGGTGCGGGGTGAAGTGATTCAACTGGTGCGGGTCGCTCCCGGAGATGACCTTCTGGGTATACGAGATCCAGATACTCTCACGGTGGAGATCGACCCGGCGCCCCTCGTCGAGCAGCACCACGTCCTCGGGAAGTGTCCCTGGGAAGAGCGGGCGGTGCAGCAACCCGAGCTCGACGTGTCCCGAGGGGCTCGGAATGGCGACGGGAAAGACGCTGGCGTCCTTGTTATCGATGTTGTCGAAGGTTATGCCCTCGAAGGACTCGAAGGTGACGAGTCCAAGGCGCTCCCAGCTGAGCAAGTCCGTCGAGGTCGCGACGGCGATGCGAGGTCCCTGGGGCGAAAAGGCCGTGTAGGTCATGACGTAGAGCGCGAGGGGTTCGACGTAGGTCACGCGGGGGTCCTCGCAACCGCCTCCGCCATCGGGCCTAAGTTCGTACGGCATTTGGGGCTCGAGGGCGATGCCGAGCCGTTCGACGCCGCAAGGGTCGCCGGAGTCATCGAAGAGGACCCGGAGAATCCCAATGCGCGAGAAATTGCCCGCCCCCACGATTCTTGGAAAGAGATAGAGTCCGCCGTCGGGGCCACGAATGGCGGCGGGGTTGAGGATTCCCTCCACCTCGTGCGGGTTGCCCGGCTCGGGTTCGATGACGAGTGCGAGCGGTCGCATCATGAAGTGGCTCACGAAACCTTCTTCGACGACGTCATCTGGATTAAACCGTTGCCCAAGCACGCGATGACCGCCTGGATGACGTGGGCGGTCTCGCGGGGGTCTCGAACCTGAATCGAATCGACGCCCGCCTCTTGGACCGGGTAGTCGTTGCCCCCCACGAAGATCGCGTCGCCGGCGAAGAGCATCTCGCTCAGGGAGAATCCCAAGTGTTCGCGAAGTTTGCCGATGCCGTAGGCCTTGTCGATACCTGGTTTGGTCACGTCAATGGAGGTTGTACCACCCATGTTGATAGCGAACGCGGGCAGGAGCGGACGAAGGATCGCCGCAATCTTCTCGCGTTTGGTGAAGTCGGGATCCCACTTCTCCTTCTCGCTGAGGGGGGCCTCTTGGCCGAGCACCGAAAGCGTGATCTGGCTGCCACGGTCCTCAATCGCCGCGCCCCAGATCTTCGCCACCGCTTCGCCTGACTGCTCGAGTGCTTTGTGGAGTGATGAGACGATCAGTTGTCGCTCTTGGTCGTTGAGATCTTCGGAGTAGATCCTGGTCCACCCTCCGACGAAACGGAAGAACTGCGTTCCACACGTAGGGAGCAGGAAGAGATTCTCGAATCGGTCATCCCCGGGCAGGTTTTCGAGCAGCTGCCTCTCGAACTGCGGCCATCCGCCCCCCGAGATGACGGCAACCTTCATGACCCCGAGCAGGTCATAGAGCAAGCCTGCAACGTCGCCGCTGACTGCGGACTTGCTTTCGGCGAGAGTGCCGTCGAGATCGAAAACAAAGAGCTTCTTCGTGGGGCCTCCCCTGATTGCGCGCGAATCTTGAAGAAGGATCGGTGCCTTGCTCGCTCGTAGGTCTGAAAATAACCCTAGTGACCCCACGTCAAGATAGTGCGCTCGGCCCTCTACCCGGAGCTTGAGGCTCGACGAAATCGTGGCCGAACGATCTCAATGACGACGCGCGGTGACCTATCGGCTGCTCGTCTGATTTGACTGTTGCGTGTTCGCAGGAGTCTCGGGCGCGATCATCGCCTGGCGCTGACAAGTACATCGACAAGCGAGCCCAGCGTTGTCGAAGGTACCTGTGAAGAGTGCATCGTCACTCGTCTCTGTGTATTTCGAGCAACGGGCGTCGCCCGTTCAAGAGGCAACGACCGAAGTTGGCGCCCAAGGGCGGACCGGCGTCGGGTTTGCTACAACGGTCCTGTGGCTTGTAACTCGGCCACTATCTGATTGACTATTTCGTCAGGACTCGCCTCGATGTCGACGCGTATTCCTAGTTCATCGTTTTGCAGAGGCTCGAGGTTTGCGAGCTGCGACGCGAGTAGTGAGGGCGCCATGAATCCAACCTTTCGATCATCAACTCGCGCTTGAAGAACCGCTGCTGGTCCGTCGAGAAAGACAGTGAACACGCTGGGAACGTACTGACGTAAGACGTCGCGATAGGTTCGCTTCAGGGCGGAACACGCGACGACCGAACTTTGATGGTTTGATTCTTGGTCCTTGATTCGCTGCCCGACCGAGTTCAACCAGGGCCATCGGTCCTCGTCACTGAGCGCGTGGCCGGTCGACATCTTTGCGACGTTGTCCGCAGAGTGGAGCGAGTCCGCATCAATGAACTCGGCACCTACTCGGCTCGCCAGGGCCAGAGCGATCGTGCTCTTACCCGAGCCCGACACGCCCATGACCACGATTGACCCTATTTCGCTCGCCTTGTTCATACCCACTTTTCTTGCGAACCCTATGCAGGGTAACGCGCGTATCGCGACTCGAGCCATTTCCATTGGTCAACCCTGAAGCAATCCACGATTAGCTGACGATGGGCGTTGAGCGGGAGGAACTGCTTTACGGATCACGACAGGGGAGGCGTTATCGTCGCAGTAGATAACTCACAGCGATATGGGCCGTATACCGCCCTGAGTTATCTACGCGTGGATGAATCTGGTGGAACTTAAGCGATGTAGAAAGTCTTGATATTTACAAACTCGCGAATTCCGACTGCGGAGAGCTCTCGGCCGTAGCCGGACTTCTTGATTCCACCGAAGGGAAGTTCTGGAGTCGAGGCCACGATGGCGTTCGCGAAGACCATGCCCGATTCAATACCGGCAATGGCCTTATCAATCTCGGCTTGATCAGTTGCCCAGATCGAACCACCAAGACCCCACTGCGTCGAATTGGCCAGAGTGATTGCCTCGTCGAGATCGTTCACGACGTCGACGATTGCCACGGGACCAAATAGTTCTTCGCAACCGGCGCGCGAATCCCTGGGAACGTTGGTGAGAACCGTCGCCGGGTAGTAGTAACCCTTTCCTTCGATCTTCTTTCCGCCGGTACGCACTACCGCACCCTTGGCGACGGAGTCCTGGACCTGCTCGTCGATGAGATCACGTTGCTCTGCGTTCACGAGCGGTCCGAGCACCGTTGAGGGGTCCATGGGGTCGCCAACCACCACGGCACTCATGGCCGCCACGAAGCCCTCGATGAACTCGTCCGCGCGATCCTTCACGACGATGAAGCGCTTCGCTGCGATGCAGCTTTGTCCGTTGTTCTGAACCCGGGCGGTGACGGCCTTGGCGATCGTCAACTCCAGGTCGGCCGAACTTCCGACGATAAATGCGTCGGATCCGCCGAGTTCGAGCACACACTTCTTCAAGTTGGCACCGGCGAGGCCGCCAACTCTTTGACCCGCGCCCTCAGATCCCGTGAGCGTCACGGCCGCGATCCGGTCGTCGGCGATCATCGCGGACAGTCCATCGTGGGAGAGGAAGAGATTGGCGAAGACGCCGACGGGGAAGCCCGCGCGAAGGAACAACTCCTCTAGAAATTTGCCCGAACCCGGAACGTTGTGGGCGTGCTTCAAGATGCCGACGTTGCCGGCCATGAGACCGGGAGCGATGAAACGAATCGCCTGCCACAGCGCGTAGTTCCAAGGCATGATGGCGAGCACGGTTCCCAGAGGTTCGTAACGAATGCCGCTGCGTGAGGCTGGTGAGGAGATTTCCTCGTCGCTGAGCAGCGCCTCGGCGTGCTCGGCGTAATAGCGCATGGTCGACGCGCACTTGCTGACTTCAGCCTTCGCCGAAGCAAAAGTCTTACCCATCTCCGAGGTGAGCAACTTACCGACGACGTCGACCTCGTCTTCCAAGATCTCGGCGGCGCGAATCATCAGCACCGCGCGCTCTTTGAACGAGGTGGCGCGCCAACTCCTAAAAGCGGTGACCGACGCGTCGAGCGCGGCCTCAATCTCTTCAGGGGTGTGATTGGGGTACTCAGCAATCACTTCTTCGGTGGCGGGATTAATGGCTGTAAATGACATGGTTTCATTATGTCCTTTTTGCGAGGTAGTTGTCATATCGAGGTCCGCGCACGAGGCGGGAAGCCTGGCCTTCGCCGCGCCGGGCGTTTTTTGATCGAAGTCGACTACACGACTCTTTGAGGCCCGGAGATCTTCTAGCGAACGTTCCAATGCTTTCGCGCTGAAATCGCTAACCTTCGACGGACCGTAGGTGTTTCGCACTAGCTGCTGATTCCAAAGACCACAAGGGTGACGAATTGCGGCCGAACGAGGACCTGGCGGAATCGCGCCAAATCTCGCACCTACCTTTCGGAACTCGATTCCGCCACCGGGGGATTGGGGAGAAGCAGACCAGAACCTCGCCGAAAGGCCAGGTCATGGACCGAGCAGGGTCGTCGAACTATCGAGCGTGTCCGTCTGAGTCAAAAACTCCGACCAGGGTGGGTGCATGACTCGTGGTTTCGTACTTCGTAATGGCCGCTTCTCGACGCATAGTGAGTCCGATGTCGTCCCAGCCATGGAGCAGACGTTCGCGAGTCATGGGGTCGAGCTCGAACGATCGCTGCCACCCGGCCTCTGGAACCTCGACCCGCAATTGATCAACATCGATGACGACCAGACGCGTCGCGTCGTCCTTGATGAGTTGAATCAGTCCTTCGACATCGACCTGAGGTAGTTGGACTATGACCAGCCCCTGTTTGGATGAGTTGTTGCGAAAGATGTCACCAAAAGAGGGAGCGATAACCGCGACGAAACCGTAGTCCATCAATGCCCACACTGCGTGTTCACGTGAAGAGCCGGTTCCGAAGCGCGGCCCGGCAATCAATATTGATGCACCCACGTAACTTTGATCGTTCAGAACGAACGACGGGTCGTCGCGCCATTCGCTGAAAAGCCCCCGGCCAAATCCCGTCCGCTCTACGCGCTTCAGCCAGTCCGAAGGGATGATCTGGTCCGTGTCGACGTCGGAGCGTTCAAGGGGGACGGCCCGACCTTCCAATACGCGAACCGGCTTCATGGCCCGACCTCGCTGGGTGCCGCGAAATGGCCCTTGATGGCGGTCGCCGCGGCGACCGCCGGGGAGACGAGGTGCGTACGACCGCCTCGACCTTGGCGGCCCTCGAAGTTTCGGTTGGTCGTCGAGGCACTGCGCTGACCGACTTTAAGTTGATCGGGATTCATACCGAGGCACATGGAACAACCCGGCTCGCGCCATTCGAAACCGGCGTCAAGGAAGATCTTGTCGAGACCTTCCGATTCGGCCTGCTTTTTTACCCGATGCGAGCCCGGAACAATGAGCGCGCGAACACTGCTGGCGACACGCTGCCCTTCGACCACCGCGGCCGCGGCGCGGAGGTCTTCGATGCGCGAATTGGTGCACGAGCCAATAAAGACCACGTCCACCTCGATATCGCGAACGGGCGTGCCCGGCGTGAGGCCCATGTAGGCGAGTGACCGCTCCGTGGCGTTTTTCTGATCCGGGTCGTCGAACTCATCGGGCGATGGGACCATTCCGCTCAGCGCGACGACTTGGGCCGGATTCGTCCCCCACGTAATGGACGGCACGAGCTTAGATGCGTCGATGACGAGCTCCGCATCGAAGACCGCATCATCGTCACTGACGTACGTGCGCCAGTGATTCGCAAGCGCTTCGAATTCCTCATCCTGGGGAACGCCCGGACGACCGCGCAGGTAGTCAACGGTAGTCTCGTCGACCGCGACGAGACCGGCGCGTGCGCCGGCCTCAATGCTCATGTTGCAGACCGTCATGCGACCCTCCATCGAAAGATCGGTGATGGCTTCGCCGCGGTACTCGATCACGTAGCCGGCTCCTCCGCCGGTGCCGAGCGTGCCAACGATGGCGAGCACAATGTCTTTCGCGCTCACTGCGGCCGGCGCCTTTCCCTCGACGGTGACGGACATGGTCTTGGCCTGTTGCTGGGGGAGGGTCTGCGTGGCGAGTACGTGTTCCACCTCGCTCGTGCCGATGCCAAAGGCGAGAGATCCGAAGGCCCCGTGCGTAGAGGTGTGAGAGTCGCCGCACACAATGGTCATACCGGGCTGGGTCACGCCGAGCTCGGGCCCGATGATGTGGACGATTCCCTGGTTCTCGTGACCTCGAGGAAACACGGTGATACCAAACTCGTGGCAGTTCTCCTCAAGCGCCTCGAGTTGGCGACGCGATACGGGATCGTTGACCGGGGTGGAAATCGGGTCGGTCGGCACGTTGTGATCGGCGGTGGCGAGCGTGCGGTCGGGCCGACGAACGGTACGTCCGTTGAGGCGCAGGCCGTCGAAGGCCTGGGGGCTCGTGACCTCATGGACCAGGTGGAGATCGATATAGAGAAGCGTCGGTTCGCCCTCGGGTGAAGCCACGATGTGCTCATCCCAGATCTTCTCGAAAAGTGTGCGGCCCACGTTTAACGCAGTCCCACGATCTTTAACCGCAACACGCCCGACGGCGCTTCGTAGTCGACAACCTCGTCTATGGACCTCCCGAGCAGCGCCGCCCCGAGGGGCGACGTGGGCGAGGCGACGAGCACGCCATCCGGCTTCTCCTCGATGGAGCCAATGAAGAACTCCTGAAAGTCGTCATCGGCGTCGCCTTCGTAGACCACCTTGACAATGGATGCGTGCTGGACGGTGCCGGCGTTCCCGTCGCGCGCGACGATCTCGTGGTTTCTGATCACGTTGTCGATTTGACGGATTCGTGACTCCATTTTCCCCTGGTCGTCCTTCGCAGCGTGGTAGTCGCCGTTTTCGCTGAGGTCGCCAAGAAGTCGGGCCGCTTCGATCACCCGAGCAATATCGGTACGCCCCACCGTTGTCAGGTGCTCGTACTCGGCTCGAAGCTTGTCCAGCGTCTCTTGGGTGATGCGATGAATTTCGCCCGCCATTGCGTTACCTCAACTAATTGGAGAAGTCCCAATTCTACTAGTGGCCGCCCACCAACCCTTGGTGGGTTTGCTCCCGTACGCTGCGACGGAGCAAAATGGAAGAAACGAGGAGACGAAGAGCAATGAACCAACGCACGTACCGCGTGGCCGTGCTCGGGGGCGATGGCATTGGCCCAGAGGTCACCCGCGCCGCGCTAGAGGTGGTCAGAGCCGCTGGCGTCGCGATTGAGACCACGAACTATGAGTTGGGGGCCGCTCGCTACCTGGCCGACGGCTTCGTGCTCGACGATGCGACGTTGGAAGAACTTCGTGGCTACGACGCCATTCTGCTGGGGGCGATTGGTCCGGCGATCGGCGACACCCGCATCCCTGGCGGGGTCTTGGAACGCGGCCTACTTCTGCGCATGCGTTTCGGACTCGATCTGTACATCAACTACCGGCCCTTTCGAGGGGTTCCCGGTTCGATTGGCGAGGGTTGTGAGTTCGCCATCGTGCGCGAGAATACGGAAGGTCCCTACGCCGGTGAAGGAGGAGTGCTTCGTCACGGCACCCGTCACGAGATCGCGACGCAGGGTTCGGTGAATACCCGCTTCGGCGTGGAGCGATGCGTGCGCTACGCATTCGAGCGCGCGTCAATGTTGGCCCGGCCCAAACTGACGCTCGTACACAAAACCAACGTGTTGACCTTCGCGGGTGAGCTCTGGAGCCGAGTAGTACGAGAGGTTGGTTCCGAGTACCCGAAGGTCGAAGTGGACTACAACCACGTGGACGCTGCGTGCATCTACCTCGTCGAAAGTCCCGAGCGTTACGGCATCATTGTCACGGACAATCTTTTCGGCGACATTCTTTCGGACCTGGCCGGTGCGGTGACCGGCGGCATTGGCTACGCCGCGAGTGCCAATCTGAACCCTGAGCGCGCCAGCGCATCGCTTTTCGAGCCCGTGCACGGAGCCGCCCACGATATCGCTGGGACCGGCCGAGCCAATCCGCTGGCGGCGGTCTCGTCGGCGGTGCTGATGCTCGAGCACCTGGGTGAAGACGAGGCGGCATCGAAGATTGCTCGCGCGGTGCAAGAATTCAATGGTGACGTTGCCACCTTGGGAACTGTCGGAGTTACGAATCAACTAATTGAGAGGTTGTAAATGCCCATAACGCCCACGAAGAAGATCTGGATGGACGGCGTGCTCGTTGATTGGGAGCAGGCGACGACACACGTGCTGAGCCACACGCTGCACTACGGCACCGGAGCGTTTGAAGGAATCCGCGCCTACAAGACGCCCAACGGCGTCTCGATTTTCCGCCTCCGCGAGCACATGCAGCGCCTGCTCAACAGTTGCAAGATCCTGATGATTGACGTCCCGTACACCCTGGACGAACTCTGCGAGGCCGCCAAAGAGGTTGTGCGCGTGAACGATCTCGACGACGGCTGTTACATGCGCCCCCTCGTGTACCTGGGTTATGGCGAGATGGGCATCTACCCGCTCTCCTCTCCGGTCAACGTGGCCATCGCCGCATGGCCGTGGGGAGCGTACCTCGGCGACCACGGGGTCGAGAACGGGGTGCGGATGAAGATCTCCTCGTGGACTCGCCACGCCCCCAACTCCATGCCCACCGCGTCAAAGACGGTAGGCGGTTACGTGAACTCGAGCCTGGCCAAGGTGGAAGCGCTGAAGGCGGGCTACGACGAAGCGATCATGCTCGGGCCCGACGCGCGGATCTCAGAGTGCACCGGCGAGAACCTCTTCATTGTTCGTGACGGGCTACTCATCAGCCCACCCCCTTCAGAAGCGGGCGCGCTGAGGGGCATCACGCAGGCGAGCGTTGTGAAGATCGCGAACGACCTGGGCTACGAGGTGAGTTTCGAAGCCATGCGCCGCGATGACTTGTACTTGGCCGACGAGGCGTTTCTTACCGGTACCGCAGCCGAAGTCGTGCCGATTGCATCGGTCGACGACCGCCTCGTTGGCGACGGTACGCCCGGCCCGATCACGAAGGCGATTCAGTCCAAGTACCACAAGGCAGTCCGCGGTGAGATCCCGGAGTACGAAAGTTGGCTGGCGAGGGTGTAGGTGCTTGCGAGAGATAGTCTCGAAGTGTGACTCAACCAACGTTTTACCCAGTTCCCGCTGCGGGTGAAGTTCGCCCCACCATGACCACGGCGACGCCCGAACTCGCGAGGCCGCCCAAGCCGGGCCTTCAGCGTTCGGCCTCGCGCCTGAGCGGTGCGGGCCACGGCACGCCGGCGCCGGGCGAGGGGTTCGCGCTCACGATCGCTCAGCGGGAAGTAGCCAAGTTGAAGTTCGCCCACGAGCACGATCGTCATGACGTGGAGACTGGCGTCGCCCTCGTCGCCGCCAAGCGGGCGAGCCTCGTTGGTCGCGGCCCAATCCTCAGTGACGTGCAGACCGCACTGGATATCTTCGGACTTCGTGACGCCCCCGTTGTTGACCATGAGCTTTGCGTGGGATTCGCTGGACTCGCCCACAGTTACGCCGCCCAACGTCGATTTGTCGACGCCGTGACCGATGAGCAGTTAGTGCCAACGATCTCTTCTCTCTAATACCCCAACGATTGAAGGAATCAGTATGAGTTTTGACCTGAACAACGAACAGCGCGCATTTCGAGACGTCATGAGAGGTTTTGTCGACGAGCGCATTGCTCCTCACGCCGCCCACTACGACCGCGAACAGATATTTCCCCAGAAGAGTTTCGACGCGTGCGTGGAGATGGACCTTCCGTCGCTGAGTGTTCCCGAGGCTTACGGCGGAGCCGGTGCGGACATGGTGACCCAGGCGATTATGGCCGAGGAGATCGCACGAGGATGCGCGTCAACCTCGGTCACCATGCTCATCTCGAAGTTGGGCATGTTGCCGGTCATGAATTTCGCCTCCGAAGAGATCAAGCACGAGTACTTGCCGAGGATCGCGACCGGTGAGATTCAGGCGAGCTACTGCCTTTCAGAGGCTGACGCCGGCTCGGACGTGGCCGCGATGCGTTGTCGCGCGGTTCGAGATGGCGACGACTACGTCTTGAATGGCTCGAAGTACTGGATTACGAACTCCGAGGTCTCGGACACGTACACGGTCTTTGCGAGCACAAACCCCGAAGCCCGCACCCACGGCATCACGTGCTTCTTGGTGGAGAAGGCCTGGGGGGTGGAGTTCCCGAAGCACGAGGACAAGTTGGGTCTTCGAGCGTCGCCCACTGGTGAAGTGGTCTTTAACGATGTGCGCGTTCCTGCCACGCACCGAATTGGCGAGGAGGGCGATGGCTTCAAGATCGCTATGCACACGCTCGACCGCTCGCGCCCGACCATCGGTGCACAAGCCGTGGGGATCGCGCAGGCCTCGATTGATTACGCCGGTAACTACATGAAGAACCGCAAGGCCTTCGGTGCGCCGATCGCCGACCTGCAGGGACTCCGCTTCATGCTGGCTGACATGGCCATACGAACCGAAGCCGCCCGGGCACTGGTCTACCGCGCGTGCGCCACGATCGACGCCGGCGACCCGGACAACCAACTGAGCTACCTGGGGGCGGCCGCGAAGTCGTTCGCGTCAGACACGGCGATGAGCGTCGCGACCGATGCCGTACAGTTGCTGGGTGGCTACGGCTTCACCAAGGAGTTCCCGGTTGAACGCTTCATGCGCGACGCCAAGATCACCCAGATCTACGAGGGGACCAATCAGGTGCAGCGCGTGGTCATTTCTAAGCACCTCTTGAAGTAGGAACCAATGTCCACCAATACCAGTAGCGCGATTGAAATGATGCGTCGCGGCCTCTTGAAGATCGACGACGCCACCGTTCTCGCGACCGTTGACTCGCTGAATCTGAAGGGAAACAACAAGCTTCAGGCAGTGGTGGGGATGCCGCTGCGCACGCTCCAGCAGCGGCGTGACGTGACGACGTTCGCGTTGAGCGCGCCGATCGCGGCGGTGAAGGGGATGCTGGAACTCTTGGCGATGTCGCCCCTGGAGCAGGTCGTCGAGGCACTCGGGGATCACGCCGATTCGCCCTCCTACGAGCAACTGAGCAACGCGGTCAATGGACTTCTCACCAACGGCCAAACGAACGACGACATTGTTGCGGTCCTGACCTTCGCCATTGGTGAGGAGTTCCCCGCGGCTCCCCACTGCCGGCGTCTGCTCGAGGAACGCCCCGAATTTCAGCTTCCGCCGCTCCCGGACAACGCAGCTCCGGCGTCACTGCTGGTCCCCAAGGAAATCGACGCCGAAGTTCGCGAGCAGCGCCGCGCACGTCGTGAAGAGGAGAAGAAGAGACGGAGTGCCGCGGCGGTTCGTCCGGTTCGGCCCCCTAAAGTAAAACGACCAGAGAAACCCAAGCCGGTGAAGGCCGTGAAGGCGCCGGTCAGGGAGATGGTCGTCGCTGAAGTCGAGCGACGCCGCCTCATCCTCACGCCCGGCGAACTGGCATCGTTCAACCCCGATCACCCGTTGGTTGGCTCAGTGGTGCTCGTCGAGATTCCTTTCGATTCAGTGGACCCGGCTCAGCCCGACCAGAAATCGAAACAGCGTCCCGCCGTCATCGTGGGCGCGTCGAACGAAAGGATTTTGGTTCAGGGTGTGTACTCGAATCAGACTCCGACGAGGGTCCTCTTCCAGCCGTGGCGTCGATTGGGGCTGGATCACGTTTCGTATATTGACAGCTCGCGGGTCTCCTTGGCGGTCGCACCACACGAGATGGAGCATCTCGGCAAACTGTCCGAGGACGAATGGAACACCCTCGTTTGATGGGCGTCCCAAGGGCCACGGCTTCTTGACGTGGCGACGAATGACCTGGACTGACCGGCCGGCCGGCTCCACTCAATCGTGAAGGTCTAGTCGCATCGGGCGAAGCGATTGCGGCTACCTTTCGAGTCGCTACCGATTCTTACGTGGGAGTGACCGGATTCCGATGTCGTCGGAGTAGTACGAGCAGGCCACCAAGAGCGAGCACCACTCCGGCAATCTGCACGCCGAGCGATCCACTGTGGGACTGCTCGCCGAGCAGCCAGTGTTCGTCGCCCGCGCGCACGAGGCCCCAGACAATCATCGCGATGCCCGAAATTGCACCGGTAGCACGGGTGGTCCATTTCTTCTCGGTCCAGAGCAACGCGCACCACAGCAGTCCGTCCTCAGCACCTTGAATCAGCGGCACCGGAACACGCTTTCCCACCTGACCGGCGTAACGGATCCCGAACCATTGATGGGTTAGGTGACCACCTCCATCAACCATGAATTGAGGGCCGAGAACTCGCCCCAGTGCCCATCCGGCAACGAGAGCGGGGATGAGGGCATCGGTGAAACCAGCCAGCGAACTTGCGGGCCACCAGCGTCGCTGCAGATAGAGACCGACGGGGAGGGCCAGTGCTATGCCGCCAAAGCTCGCGAGCCCCCCTTGCCACACCGCAATCCAGCGCGCGGGGTGGCCCGAGTAGTAGGACCAGTTGGTGGCAATGTTGGCGAGGCGCGCGCCGACCAGTCCACTCACGACGAGCGCTGCGGCGTACTTCGCGAAGGGATCAGTGCTGAATCCAGCGCGGTCCAAGCGATGTCGGGAGTAGACGTAGGCCACGTACGCCGCGATCGCGAGTCCGAAGCCGTAAACGTGAAAGACCAAGGGTCCCAGATGAAAGGAAGTTGGTACGCCCGACACGCCTAGGCCCGAGGGCGACCGAGACCAACGAATCCGTAGCCAAGTCGAATTGGCGTGATGTGCACTTGGGTTCCGGTCATCTCGGCCTCGATCATTTGGCCGCCTCCCACGTACATCGCGACGTGCTCGTCACCGTTGTAGCCGTAGAAGAGAAGGTCACCAGGTTCAATGTCGTAGAGCGGTACCCGTTCGGTGTCTTCGTACATCGCGCCCGAATAGTGGGGGAAGTCAATGCCCGCCGCCTCGTAGGCCAACATGACCAGTCCCGAGCAGTCGACGCCGCTTCGCGACGCGCCACCCCAGACGTACCACGTGCCGAGATAGCTCTCGGCGGCACGAATCGCGATGCTGGCTCGAGAGTCACCGGGGGGAGCGGGGAAGCCCTTCTGGGGTTTGGCTGACTGCAACGTGACGGCATCCTTCGCTGCCGCGGCGGCGGCGACTGCAGCCACGTCCGTCGCAATCCTTCCCTTCACCTGGCCTAGCGTGCGATGGAGCGTGGCTTGGAGAAGTTTGGCCTTGTGGAACGACGAAGCCGACGCGACCGCGGCGTTTCGTGCCTGAGCGTCCTCGTTGGCCAGGATGTACCGCTCCTGAGTTAGCTGAATCTTGTAGTTCTTGAGCTTGGCGATCGCGGTACCGATGTTGCCTTCTGCGAGCTGGTTGTACACGTTCGTGGCGCCGATGTTCGATGCATTTGACGAGAAGAGGGGATTGTTACTCGCGGCGGCCCCATTGGTCACGTACGCGAAGATCGCGTCAGCGCGTAACTGATCATCGCCCTTGGTGACGTTGCCCTCGATACCGGCCACCGTGGCCTTGGTGTTGGTGATGTCGTTGTTGACCTTGTCGAGCTTGATTCGAGACTCGTCGTACTTCTGGCCCAAGAACTCCACGCGGCCATTTATGTCCTGGATCTGGTTGTAGAGCTTGGTCGCTTCGGCGCGATTATTCGAGATTGATGAGGCGCCAGCGGGACGTGACGAAACAGTCACAGTGCTCGAACACACTGCGACGACAGCCAGAATGGAATAAATCCACCGGAACCGCTGAAGTCCCCTCGTTGGCCGTAGCGTCGAAGGGCGCGCAGAGCGCTCGACGTCAGTCACGTAGGAAAGGTTATCGGCTGAGGCCGGTCAATGGGGCATAAAAAAATATCAAAAGAAACAAAATCCCTGGTTGAGGCCATCAAGATTTCACTAGTGGACAAAGAGCCCCTGTCCCGATTCACACATTGTGCGTCCTCAGAATAGGCTCGACCTATGTCCGAACGTTCACGCTCCCTTCCCCGTCGCTCCTGTCTGTCAACGCCAGGCTCGTCGGATCGCTTTCTCGCCAAGGCCCCCACGGCCACGGCTGACATGAGTTTTCTCGACCTCGAAGACTCGGTCGCCCCAAATGAAAAGGTGGCCGCTCGCGCCAAAGTCGTGAACGCGATACGTTCGCTCGAATGGGACGACCGCGTGCTTTGCGTGCGGGTGAACGCGTGGGACACCCCGTGGACCTACGGTGACGTCATCGAAGTCGTCGGGAATGCCGGTAGCCGTCTCGACGAGATCATGATGCCGAAGGTTGAAAGAGCCTCCGACGTCGTCGCGATGGACCTGCTGCTTACCCAAATCGAGAAGAACGCCGGCCTCCCGGTAGGTCACATCGGCATTGAGGCCCAGATTGAAACGGCACTCGGGCTCATCAACGTCGAGGAGATCTGCGCAGCTTCGCGACGACTCGAGACCATTGTCTTTGGGCCAGCCGACTTCAGCGCATCAATCGGAATGCCCGTGACGACTATTGACGAGACCATTCATGACGGCCCGTCGAACCCATTTAGTTACGTTTTCGCCAAGATCCTCATGGCCGGTCGCGCCAATGGACTGCAGGTCATTGACGGACCTTTTCTCAAGGTTCGAGACCTGGACGCCCTGCGCTTCGCCGCGGGAATCTCGTACTCGTACGGATTCGACGGTAAATGGGCGCTCACGCCCGATCAGGCGCTCGCGCTCAACGAGGTGTACTCGCCGAGTCAGAAGCTCTTCGACAAGTCCTACGACATCCTCGACGCCTACCGGGTGGCGACTGAGCAACAACACACCGGGGCGTTGATGTTCGGTGACGAGATGATTGACGAGGCGTCCGCGAAGATTGCCAATTCATTTGTCGCCCGGGGCCTACGTTCAGGGATGAGTCGCTCGGCGACGTAGGAGTGTCTTAATAGGAGCATGTCCCAGTAAGGTGGCGCTTATGACCGCCTTGGCTCAGGATTCGACCAAGCTTCGACACCGAGTGCGCGCTTCGTTTTCGCCATCCGAATGGCGCAAACTTTACGGTATGTTCGGATTCATCGCGGTGCTGCACGTGCTCGGCTGGACTCTTCTCATAATCGCCTCCACACATCATTACGGGTCCGGTTCGAACAAGATCCTCGGTGTCGGCACCGGAGTGCTCGCCTACACCTTGGGAATGCGCCACGCCTTTGACGCGGATCACATTGCGGCGATTGACAACACCACGCGCAAGTTCATGTCCGAGGGGAAGCGACCGATGTCCGTCGGCTTCTTCTTCTCGCTCGGCCACTCGACGATCGTTTTTGGCCTGACGGTACTGCTGGGCCTCGGGGCCCGCGCGTTGGGACCCCAAGTGGCGGACTCCAACTCGTCGCTGCACCACTACGGCGGACTGATCGGCACAATCGTCTCGGGTGGGTTTCTCTACATCATCGCCACCTTGAACGCGATAATCCTCTTCGGAATAATCCGGCTCTTCGTTCAGATGCGTCAAGGCCGCTTTGACGACTCGGAGCTGGAAAAGCATTTGAACGCTCGTGGCTTCATGATGCGCTTCTTCGGCCCATTGGCCCGATCCGTGGACACGCCGTGGAAGATGTACCCGGTGGGTGTGCTCTTCGGCCTGGGTTTTGACACCGCGACCGAGGTCGCGTTCTTGGTGCTCGCGGGAACTTCGGTGGCCGCCGGTCTTCCGTTCTGGGCCATCCTTTCCTTGCCGCTCCTGTTCGCCGCGGGCATGAGCCTGCTCGACACCATCGACGGTTCATTCATGAACTTCGCCTACGGCTGGGCCTTTTCGAAGCCCGTGCGAAAGGTGTACTACAACATCGCCATCACCGGACTCAGCGTGTTCGTCGCCTTCTACATCGGTACGCTCGAGCTGATGCAGGTTCTCGCCGGTCAGTTCAAGCTGAAGGGCGGGATTTGGAATTACGCCTCGGCCTTCAACATCAACAAGGCCGGATTTGTCATCGTGGGGATGTTCGTGGCCGCTTGGGCCTTCGCGCTGAGCTTCTGGCGCTACGGCAAGGTGGAGGAGCGATGGGAGCGCGCGGCCCTGAAGGCGCAGGTCGCCCGCGGCGAGCGCCCCGACCTGCATTCGGCGGGTATTTCACTCGGCGCGGTGCACTCGCCGTTCACCATTGACGAAGGCTGAGCAGCGTCAGGTCAGTTGGTCGAGCAGTCGGCGGGCGACCACCTTCAAGCAGAGCGTCTCGTCGGCCCCTTCGAAGATCGAAAGCACGCGGGCATCGACGAAGTACCGGCTCACCGGGTACTCCTCCGCGTAGCCCATACCGCCGTGTATCTGCATGGCTTCGCGGGTGACCCACTCGGCCGCTCGACACACGTAGGCCTTGGCCATGGACGCCTCCATCGAGCCGCCCCCCTGGCCCATGAGCTTGGCAACCTGCAGCGAGAACTGTCGCGAGCACTGGATGATCGCCGCCATGGTCGCGAGCTTCACTCGGGTGAGCTCGTAGTTGATGATCGGTTCTCCGAAGACCACGCGGTTGCGCGCGTAGTCGAGCGCCGCCTCGTAGGCCGCCTGCATGATGCCCACCGCGCGCGCGGCGGTCTGGATACGGCCATTCTCGAAACCGGCCATTTGGAAGTAGAAGCCCTTGCCGAGGCCGGCCTCGCCACCGACCAGGTCTTCGTCGGGAACGAACCAGTTGTCAAAGCTCAGCTCGTACGAGTGCATACCTCGATAGCCAATGGTGTCGATGGGCCGGCCCTCGAGTCGGCCGTTCGGGTCGCTGCGGTCATCGTCACCGGCCTCTTGGGAGAAGAGGAAACCGTGGCTGTCCCCTTGGGGTTTCTCCACCAAGAACAACGAGAGACCTCGGTGGGCCTTGCTGCGGTCGGGGTCGGTGCGTGCGAGCAGCATCAGGACGTCGGCGCGCGCGGCGAACGTGCACCAGGTCTTTGTCCCGTTTATGAGCCAGCCGCCTTCGGTCTTGGTGGCCATGGTGTTGAGTCCCGCCACGTCACTTCCGAAGTCGGGCTCGGTGACGGCGATGGCGGCGAGCGTCTGGGCGGACGCGAGACGTGGCAGCCAGCGCTGTTTCTGCTCCGCGGTGCCGCCATTGACGAGCGCTCTGGTGAGAATCTCGGGTCGCGTGATCAAAGAGCCGCCGATGCCGAGGCCTCCCCAGGAGAGTTCTTCAGTGGCGATGACCATGCCGAGGTACTCCGATTCGCCCCCGGTCGCAAAGCCGCCAAACTCTTCGGGCACTGATAGCCCGAATCCCCCGAGCTCGTTCAAACCGTTGATGATCGACTCGGGAATGTCGCCGTTGGTGCGGTGGACGTGCTCAGCGTGGGGACGAACCTGTTCGTCGGCAAATCGGTGGAACATGTCAGCGACCATCTGGAACTCTTCGTCGAGGTGCTTGGGTCCTGGCGTTTCGGCGAGGGTTGCGAGGAACGCGGGGTCGCGGTAGGTGGTGACGAACGACGCGAAGGGCGCGTACCAATCGCTCTCGACCCCCCACAGATTTTCGCGACCGAGCACGCGCGTGGCGAGGTCGCTGAGCGCGAGGGCGAGGAAGGCGGCGCTGAGCGAAGCCTCGGTGGGCCCCTTCGCCGCATACGAGAGGCACGCGCGAGCGGTTGCAACGGCGCTGGAAGTGTGGGCGATGTCGTAGGCGAGGGTCTGCTGCTTGTCAATGCCTCCGTGTCCGGCGAGCTCACGAAGCGCTCCGTCAATAACGGCTTGGGCCTGATCGATGAGTTCGGAGGCGACGGTGAGATTGAGAGCGGACGTGGTCATACGAGAAATTTACTGGTTCTTCGATCATCCCACTCGAGACCTAGGCTGGACGCATGAATGTAACCATGCTTCTCGCCGACTCGGCCCAGGTGGCCGACGGAAAGCTTTATATCCTGGGTGGTGGATGGTCGGTCACCGGCCCCGATCCCGTGCCCTCAGCAGTCGCCATCAAGGTGGGCGTGGACTGGCACGAATTCAACTCCGAGCACCACTGGGAACTGTTCCTCGAAGACGCGGACGGTCAGCTGGTGCACTTCGAAACGCCCGACGGCATGCAGAGTATCGAGGTTCGAGGAGATTTTTCGGCGTCCGCGCCCGAAGGAGTCCCCGTCGGCACGCCGGTGGATGTGCCGGTGGCGGTCAACTTTGGACCTATTCCACTGGAACCCGGTGCACGCTTCACGTGGCGAATGGTGATTGACGGGGAGTCGCTGCCCGGCGGCACGGTGTCATTCACCACCCGACCGCTGCCGGATGCAGCAGAATAGAACTGCAACGCACGGCAGGACTGAGTAAAGGCACGCAACGACTATGAGCACTTTTGATCGCCCCTTCGGCCGGTATTTCGAGGACTTCGAGATCGGTGACATCTTCAAACACTGGCCCGGGAAGACGATTACCGAAGCCGATGATCATCTTTTCTGCATGATCACCATGAACCACCATCCACTGCACACGAACGCGTGGTTCGCCGAGAACGAAAGTGTTCAAAAGAAGAATGTCGTGGTGGGCAATCTGGTCTACTCACTCGTGCTCGGCATGAGCGTGCCTGACGTGTCGGGCTCGGCGATCGCGAACCTCGAGGTCGAGACCTTAATCCACCGTTACCCGACCTTTCACGGCGACACCATCTACGCCGAAACGCGAGTGCTCGAAAAGACTCCGTCAACATCAAAGAAGGACCGCGGTGTCGTGTTGGTTGAAACCAAGGGTTTCAACCAAGAGGGCCTCGAGGTCTGCTACTTTCGCCGCAAGGTCATGGTGTGGAAGAAGGACTTCGCGCCGGTGCGTCGTCGCCCCTACAGTGACGACGTCTGGGAGTAACGACTACGCCTCGTTTCGACGAGTGCTCCGCCGCGTCGCTCCAGGCTTACGTCGCTCCTTTCCTTGGATCAACCATCGCGACCCGTGGGCGGTGCTGGTCAGTGAAGTCATGCTGCAGCAGACCCAAACGTCGCGAGTCGTCGAGCCGTGGGCGAGATTCCTCGAGCATTTTCCAACGCCCTTGGCCTGCGCGGATGCTCCGCTCGCGAGCACGCTCAAACTCTGGAAGGGCCTTGGCTACCACCGTCGGGCGAAGGCGCTGCACGAGGCCGCCCGGGTGATTCGCGATGAGTTTGGCGGCGAGGTGCCGAACGACGTCACTTCACTTCGTCGTTTGCCTGGAGTTGGCGACTACACCGCCAACGCGGTAGCGTCGTTCGCGTTCAATCAGCGAGTGGCGGTACTCGATACCAATGTTGGACGGGTCCTCGCGCGAGCGGTCACCAATCGCGAGTTGCGTGCCAAGGAGGCGCGTTTGATCGCCCATGCGTTACTTCCTCGCAACGAGGTCGCGGCGTTCAATCAGGCGATGCTGGACCTCGGCGCGCAGTTCTGCAAGGCGACACCACTTTGCTCAACCTGCCCGGTGGCAAAGATCTGTCGGTGGCACACCGAAGGGGGAGAGGACCCCGCCCCGAAAAGCGCTGGTGTCTCGCGGCCCCAGTCGGTCTTCGAAGGCTCGGATCGTCAGGTCAGAGGCCGGATTCTCGCGGTGCTGCGTGAAGGGCATTCATCCAAGGGTGCCCTCGCGAAGACCCTCGGGGACATTGAGACAGATCGGTTCGAGTCGATCCTGGGGGGTCTGGTCCTCGACGGCCTCATCGAGCAAAAGGGCTACATCGTTCAACTCGCTGGCACTTAAGCCTCGAGGAACGAGTCGATGGCCCGATGCACGGCTTCTGGTTGTTCGAGGTGCACGAAGTGGCCAGCGTCCTTGATGATGTGCTTCTTTGAACCCGGCGCGAGGTGCTCGGTGACGTTGGCGAGGCTTGAGGCGAGGACGCAGCCGTCGTCGTGACCATGCAGGTACAAGGTCGGAACGGTGGGGGTCATGAACAGAGCGGCCTGCACGTGGGCGAGCGACTCGTCAATGAGTTCGCCCGCGAACATCGCCCGGTAGTAGCCGAGCGCGGCAAGAAGGTTCTCCTCGCTGGCGAGGGCGAGGCGGACGTGGGCGAGTTCTTCGCTGGCCTCGTAGCTCGGTGACCACTCGGCCCAGAGCTGAGCGATGAAATCGAAGTCATTGAGGGGAACGACGCCGGTGGCCATTGGGCTCTGGAAGTAAAACATGTACCAACTGGACCGCAACTGCGCGAACGAAAGAAACGATCGACCCATGATCGGCAGCGGGGGCACGGCCATGGTGATGGCGCGGTGCCACCGCTCGGGCTCGGCCGCCGTCGCCGGGTAGGTGGCCGCCGCTCCCCAGTCGTGACCGATTATGACCGCTCGCTCGTCGCCGCCGAGGAGCTCGTGGAGTCGATTGGCGTCATTCGCCACGGTGGCGAGTTGGTAGTTATTGGTCTTCGAGATGGACGAGGGGGCGTAACCGCGCATGGATGGCACGACCACTCGGTGGCCCTTCGCCGCGAGATGGGGAGCCAGGTACCTGAAGGTATGACGGGTATCGGGGAAACCGTGAAGGCAGAGAACCAGCGGACCGTCCTGTGGCCCGTAGGTCTCGCAGTCGAGGGTTACGTCGTTGAGGTCAAGAGTGAATGTTGTCATCAGCATCACGGTACTCAAGGGCGACCGGTAATGTGCCACTCGTGAGTTCTCTCGATATTGCGCACTTCAAAGAAGTCGTCGGCCACTACGTCACCGGCGTCGTGGTGGTGACGGCCATGACGGTCGACGGGCGGGCCGGCTTCACCTGCCAGACCTTCGGGTCGCTTTCTCTAGAGCCGATTCTCGTCTCTTTCGCGGCAAAAACCACTGGTCAGTCCTGGTCTCGAGTCAAGGAGGCCGATGCCGTCGCCATCAATATTCTCTCCTCCGGTCAAGAAACGCTGGCGCGGGTGTTCGCGACGTCCGGCATCGACAAGTTCGACGGCGCGGGGTGGTCAGCGGGACCCCGCGGTGCTCCACTGCTGGAGGGTGCGATTGCCCATCTCGAAGGCCAGATACTGAGTCGGACCACCCAGGGCGACCACGACATTGTGGTCGTGAGCATCGATTTCGTGGCCTCGCATCCCGGTACGCCGCTCGCCTACTACCGCGGAGGGTTTGGCGAACTGGCGTAGCCGAGTTCGTTTACTACGCTTTCCCTTGTGACCATGGTGTCCCGGATAAACGGAAATCGAACAGGGCATTCGTGACCCTCGTGATCAAAGTCGTCCTCGCCGTCCTCATTGTTGTCGTGTTCGTCGCGGTTGGCCTGCGATTTTGGAAATTGCGACGCGACCAAGACCGCGGCAGATCAACCAAGATTGATCGACGTCTTCTGTCGCCCCCGCCGTCGCCGTACGCGACCTCCAAGGGGTTCCGCCTCCTTGACGATTCGTCGGACAGCACTCAGCCCTCGGAACCGCCTCGTCCCCGCCTTGAGGCCGACCACGAGTACGTCTTTAGCGAGACGCAACTTCCTCCCTACGACATGGGCAACCCCGCTCCTCTTCGACACGACGAGCATTGGGCGCTCTCTCGATCTGCTCGTCGAGGGAAGCTTTCAGCTGCGGGCATGCGAACTTTGATCATCGTCCTGCTCATCGTCCTGGCGCTCATCGTCGCGGCCTTCTATCTCAGCCATCACGACCGCACGAAGGGTTCAGGCAGCTCCACGACGAGCACGGTCCGATCCATGGCCAGTTCGCCCTCGCCCGGGTCAATCCCGTCCGGAGGAGAGTTCGCGACCTTTGGTCCTTCGTCGCCGCTCGTGACATCCGCTTCGAGCGCCGTTGCGCCGTCGCCCCGCCGTGGTCGTTCAAAGCTGGTCATCAGCATCACTTGATTACGAATTGATGCGTCTGGAATTTTTTCGTCGTGAGATCGTCGATTCGATTCTTCGCTCGCTGGTTTCGAGAGTGGCAGTTGGTCATGTCGACGTTTCGACAATGCGCGACGTTGATTGACGCAGCTTTGCACCGGGTGTGGTCAGCCAGAGGTTTCAACCCGAGGAATCGGCCAATTCGTCCGACCCTCGGGAGTCAAAGCGTCCGAAGGACCGCAACCTGTTGCGCTCGGCGTCGCGTCTGGAATGGAGGCTCCCTGTTATCCATCGGGACGCTCCTCTCCTTCACCGAGGGCATGCCCTACCGTTCATGGCCACGGCACGACAGCCACAATTCGAAGGGTGCTGGCAGCGACACGGACATCCCAGTTGGCCCCCATTCAGGCGATCTTCATCACACCGCAATGCGTGAGTGGAATCACGTACACGGCCCCGATGTCTCGGACGCGCAGTCGGCCGCGTCTCGATCGCTACGGTGTCGCGGCGCCGATTTCGCTCAGCACAAAGGCCAGCACCTGGGCCTCGTCACGCCACGCGTCGTAGCGTCCCGAAGGCCCACCATGGCCCGCACCCATTTCGGTCTTCAGGTACGCAATGTTCGCAGGATTGGTGTCACGAAGTTTCAGCACCCACTTCGCCGGTTCCCAAAATCCCACCCGGGAGTCGTTGAGCCCGCCCGCAGCGTAGAGGTGCGGATAGACGCGCACCGAACCGTCCTCGTTGGAGGCGCGCACGTTGTCGTAGGGTGAGTAGCTCTTCATGGTCCGGTACGCGCTCGCGCTGGCGTCGGGGTTGCCCCACTCCTCCCACTCTCCAACGGTCAGCGGCAGTGACGCGTCGAGCATCGTCGTCAGTGCGTCGACGAACGGTACCTCCGCCACAACGCAGCGGAAGATCTCGGGAGCGAGGTTCATCGCGGCACCCATCAATAGTCCACCCGCCGAGCCGCCGCGCGCCGCCAGTTGACCAGGCGTCGTCCACGACTCCTTGACGAGGTGGCGAGCAACGGCCACGAAATCACTGAAGGTTGTCGGCTTCTGTGCGAGCTTGCCCATTTCGTACCACGATCGTCCCATTTCGCCTCCACCGCGGACGTGGGCGATCGCGAAGATCACGCCGCGATCGAGCAACGAGAGACGCAGCGAAGAGAACGAGGGATCTATGGAGATCTCGTAGCTGCCGTAACCGTAGAGGAGCAACGGCGACGGACCCTTCGCGCTCAACTCGCCGTTGGGGCCCACGACGAGTAGGTCTTTTCGCGCAACCACCGAAACCGGGATGCGCGCGCCGTCGCTTGCGTTGACCCAAAGCCGACCAGTGACGTAGTTCGACTGCTCGTAACCGCCGAGCACCTGTTGCTGCTTTCGCACAAGGGACTCACCGCTCTCGACGTCGATATCCGCCACCAGTCGTGGGGTGACGAGCGAGGTGATGACCACGCGTAGTTGGGGAGTGTCGTACGTGACATTCGCGGAAAGTGCCACGGTGCTCGGACTGGCGTCACCTTCGACAAGGCGAGAGCGTTCGATCAAATTGGCGCCAAAGGGGTCGTCGCCTTCCAGAATCCGTACGATTCGAACGGCCGCGCAGCCGTCGTTACGTTCGCTGATCGCGAGGAAGTCCTTGAACGCGTCCACGCCGTCGAGTCGATTACCCGGCCGATCACCGATCAACTCAACCCATTCGCCGCCACCTTCGAGGCGGGCGAGCAGTCGAAAGTCAGTCGCGTTCTCGTTCGTGACCTTCAGCCACCAGCCTCGGCCCGAGGCGTCGACGAAGTGCTCAACTGCGTATTCAATTCCCTGACGCCGGGCCTCGAGAAGGGTGAACGGATCTCTGGGTTCGTTGGCCGAGAGAAAGTGGAGTTCGGTAGTCGTTGACGAGCCCACGAGTATGACAATGACGGCGTCGTCGCGACTTCTTCCTACCGAGACGGTGTACTGCGCGTCGTCCTCTTGGAACACCAACACGTCCGCACTCGACGGTGTTTCGAGTTCATGGCGCCAGAGCTGCCAGGGACGCATGGCCTCGTCAACGCGGGTGTAGAAGAAATGGCGGCTGTCGTTGGCCCAGGCGAAGCCGTAGTACACGTCGTCAAGCTCGTCGGTCACGGGGCTCTGGCTGACCAGGGGTCGAATGGTGACGTGGTGTCGCTCGTCACCTTCAAAATCGGTGCCCACGGCCACCCAGGTATCGTCTGGACTCACGCTGAGTACGCCCACTGACAAGAAGTCGTGCCCGGAGGCTTCGAGATTCTCGTCAAGTATGACCTGTTCGCCCGGGAGCGTTGATTCGGGATCAATGCTTGGCGGGGTGCGTTCGTCGTCGAGTGACGGAACTCGACAACTAATCGGGTAGTCGAGGCCCTCACGGGTCCGTTCGAAGTACCACCACGCTCCGCGACGCACCGGCACCGAGATGTCAGTCTCTTCGATGCGGTTCTTTATCTCTTCAAAGAGTTGGTTCGTCAGCGGCTTGAGAAGGGCCAACTCCTCATTGATGTAGGCGTTTTCAGCGCGAAGATGCGCCAGTACCTCCGGGTCGTCGCGATCCATGAGCCAGTAATAGGGATCGATACGGCTGTCGTCGTGTCGGATTATTTCGTGTGGTCGCTGAGGGACGGTCGGGGGAGTAGGCACGGTTCCACTTTGCCAGACGTGAGGCCCCGGTGGATCAAGGTCCGCCTAAACCCGAAATGGCTGATGGCAATCGTTCTGGGATGTGTAGAGGGCCTCGTTCGTGATCGTATTGGCGGTGGAGAAGATTTGGGGCGAGCGTGCTGACTGCTCCGCGCCAATCTCTCCCTGGATCGCAGCAGGTGAACTCGTCTCTCCTACAGAGGGACATCGCCTTCACGAGCTGGCATGAATGCTTGGCGACGGTATGAGTGCTCGCAACGGCCGGCGAGGTCGCGGCCCAGGCCGAGCAGGGCTCGTAGGATGCTCCAGGTTGTGAACACGGCGAGTAACTTCCTTGGCGACACTGCTTGGGTCCACTTTCTCTCGTTGTTTCGAGAGAACGATACGAGGTAGCATTCTTGGACGCCACGCCGTTCGCCGAGGCTGGAGGAATAGGGGGAATGGTCCAGATTGGGGGATTCTGGCGACAAGGGGGGCCGTTTAGTTACTACTATGGCCGTAGGGTTAATCCCAAAGGAGCACCATGGCAATTGACAATCTTGATTTTAGCCGTTACCAACTGGGCTGGTCCGACGACCAGATTCCCGTCTTCAAGCCGAAGAAGGGAATCAACGAGGCCATCGTTCGCGAGATGTCAGGCATCAAGAACGAAGAGCCATGGATGCTCGAGTTTCGACTGAATGCCCTCAAGCGCTTCGAGAAGAAGCCCATGTTGCCGTGGTTCGCTGATCGAATGCCCGACCTTGACTTCAACGATATTTATTACTACATCAAGCCCACCGAGAATCGTGTGGAGCGCTGGGAGGATCTTCCCGACGCCATCAAGAACACCTATGAAAGGCTCGGCATTCCTGAGGCCGAGCGCAAGTATTTGGCTGGCGTGACGGCGCAGTACGAATCCGAGGTTGTCTTTCACCGCAATCGCGAAGACCTCGAGCGCCTCGGCGTGCTGTTCTGTGACATGGACACGGCCGTACGCGAGTACCCGGACCTGGTTCGCAAGTACTTCGGAACGATAATCCCACCGAACGACAACAAGTTTGCGGCGCTGAACTCGGCCGTGTGGAGTGGCGGCTCGTTCATCTATGTCCCTCCGGGTGTCAACGTCGACCAGCCTCTTCAGGCTTACTTTCGAATCAACACCGAGAATATGGGCCAGTTCGAGCGCACCTTGATCATCGCCGACGAAGGCAGCCAGGTTCACTACGTCGAGGGCTGCTCCGCACCCGTGTACTCCACCGACTCACTGCACTCGGCGGTAGTGGAGCTGGTCGCGTTGCCCGGCTCGCGCATCACGTACACGACGATTCAAAACTGGTCGAACAACGTCTACAACTTGGTAACCAAGCGGGCACGCGCCGAGGCCGAAGCTCACGTTGAGTGGATCGATGGCAACATTGGTTCGCGTCTGACGATGAAGTACCCATCGGTGTACTTGATGGGCCCCAAGGCTTCCGGTGAAGTGCTTTCTGTCGCGTACGCGGGCGCCGGTCAGATTCAAGACGCCGGAGCGAAGATGGTTCACTGCGCTCCCGAGACAACGTCAACGATTATCTCGAAGTCCATCTCCAAGGAGGGAGGCTTGACGGCCTATCGCGGCCTCGTCAAGGTTGAAGAGGGAGCTACGGGCGCCAAGAGTTTTGTGCGCTGCGACGCGCTACTGCTGGATGAGTTTTCGACGTCCGAGACCAGGCCTTATATGGAAGTCGGCGAACAAGACGCATCTATTGGTCATGAGGCCACGGTGTCTAAGATCGGCGACGATCAGTTGTTCTACTTGATGAGCCGCGGGCTCACCGAGAGCCAAGCCATGGGAATGATCGTGAACGGATTCATCGAGCCGGTAACTCGTACGCTTCCAATGGAGTACGCGGTCGAATGGTCGCGGCTGATTGAGTTACAAATGGAAGGCTCCATTGGTTAAGGCGGGGTGCTCGATACGTTGAGTGGTAGTCCCATCTGGTGACGCGTTGTCAAGTGATCGGGTCGGTCGCAATCGCGATCCGCCGTTGCCCAGCGTTCATCACCCTGGCATGCCGGTGTCTTGAACGATGATCACTGGACTGTTTTGCGCCCGTTTTTTCGTGGAGGAATTTGCGGGCCCGACACCTCTGGCGCAGCGGCAGTTTTCTGATTCTTGGCTGAAGTCGTGGTGGGTGACGCGTGCCTTATTCTCCGTATTTGTCACGTGATTGGGGTCATTGGAAGAAGTCGGCACGCAGAACTATCTGCGAGGCCTGGGAGAAGTTTCGACACTGAAATTGCGCTCTCGCGCTTCCCTGAAATTCGTGCGAGAATTGTCTAATGGGAATGCGTGAAGAGTGCAAGCACTTTCAAAGTCGAACCTATAAGTCCGGAGAAGTTGCTCGATTTTGTGTGCTCGGTAATGCGCCTGATCAGCCGTGGTCGTGTCCAGCGGATTGCCTGACGTACGAGCGACGCCTTGCCGACGTTGGCTGGGTTCACGGATCGCTCGTTGCCCGGCCGGTGGAGAAGGACCCTCAAACGAACGTCCCGCTCGATGATCGACGTGACATCTTAAATTTGGCGAGTGAAATTGTCAACGCCGTGGCGCCTGAGATAATTGAAGAGCGGCGTCGTGAACTTGACGAAATGGAAAAGAAGGATCGACGAAACTGGAGGTTCTGGCGGCGTTAGTCGCCATCGAATATTGGCGCACGTCTTTCCACGAACGCGGTCATCGCCTCTTTAAGGTCGTTGCTCTGCAGGTACATGGTGTTCCATCTTGCCACGAACTCCAAACCCTCTTGTACGGTATGCCCATCGTTGGCGGCGAGCACGGCCTTCGTGCCCTGCACCGCGAGAGGAGAGTTCGCGGCTATTTCATTGGCGAGCGAGTACGCGGCATCGAGGACGTCACTCGCGCTCGCCCCATGCACCGAGTTCACGAGTCCGATTTGCGCCGCTCGGGAAGCGTCGATGTCTTTGCCGGTGTAGGCGAGTTCGGCGACGTGACCCGCGCTCACTATCTTGGGTAGTCGCTGCAGCGTCCCCAGGTCGGCGACGATGGCCACCTTCGCTTCACGAACGGAAAACTTGGCGTCGCCGGCGCACAGGCGAATATCGCAGGCGCTGATCAGGTCAACGCCGCCGCCAATGCAGTAACCATGAACCGCCGCGATCACGGGAATCGGGAGCTCGGCGATCGAGGTCACCGAATCCTGCATAGTGCGAACAGTGCGGTAGGAAATAGCACTCGCGACAGCTCTCGAAGGCGCTTTCGTAGTGGCGTTCGAGCCGCCATTGATGAGATTACCGCCGAGCTCTTTCAAATCAAGGCCCACGGTGAAATGCGGACCTCTCGCTGCAATGACGAGGACCCGCACTGACGAGTCGTTCGCCACCGCTGATGTCGCGCCTGGGAGATCGCGCCAAAGGGCGCTGCCCATGGCATTGCGGGCCTCTTCACGGTCCAGCCAGAGCGTGGCGACGGGACCATTTACTTCAAGTGTCAAGACATCGGACGTGAAATCCACAATTTCCCCCAGTGAGTTCAGGGTTCAGCCTAGGTCGCGCACCGCGGCGAAGTCGTGCTCGACCGTTACACTGCAATGGTCTAGAAATCTATGAAAACCTTCGCTGAGTCAGCCCTCTCCTTCATTTCCGATCGCCCCGACGCGCAGGATCGACAACGTGCCTGGTCGGCGTTCGAAGAGGCGGGACTACCCACGACCAGCGACGAGGTCTGGCGTTACGCTCCGCTCAAAGACCTAGTGATCGATAGCTTCAACGTAAGCTCGGCGCCGGCGACGCAAGAAAATTCGCCGTTCGCGAGCCAACTCTGCGAGCGCGCTGGACTCGTTGTTCGCGTCGTTGATGGATTCTGTGTCGATAGCGGATCGGCCCCAAGTGGCGTTCACGTTGAGGTAGTTGAGAACGCGATTTCTGTGAGTGGCGCCTCAATGCAGAGCCGCTACGAAAGCGATACGTTCGCCGTGTTGAACAATGCTTTGGCGCCCGCGACGACCGTGATCAAAATTGACGATGGAATAGATGTCGAGAGGCCGATCATCGTATTGAACTCGACGTCGGGTTCGTCCTCGTTTTCGAGCACGCAAATCAAGCTAGGCCGTTCGAGTAGCGCAACGGTCGTCGAATACTTCGAGGGCGGGGCTGACGCTCTCGTGGTGCCATTGAGCGAGTACGAGATCGGCGACAACGCTTCGTTGCAGTTGATCACCTACCAGCGCCTCAGTTCGAGCGCCTGGCACGTCGCACGAACGACAGGCTTCCTGCATCGTGATGCGCGTCTGCGCCAAGCCGTGATTGGCATGGGCGGCCACTACAACCGGTCTCGTAACGATGCCGAAATGCTCGGTGTGGGCGCGGAGAACGAACTCCGTACGACGTTCCTCGGTTCGGGCGGCCAAGTGCACGATTTTCGCACGCACCAGTTCCATAAGTCGGCGAGGTCGCGCTCAACGTTGCTCTCCAAGGGCGCCGTGGCTGACGAGTCCCGTTCGGTCTATACGGGTCTGATCGAGATTGAAAAGGGTGCCAAGCGCACTGACGCGCGCCAAACCAATCACAACCTCCTTCTCTCGGCGCACGCGCACGCGGACAGCGTCCCGAATTTGGATATTCGTGAGAATGATGTGATGTGCGCACACGCGTCGAGCGTGGGGCCTCTCAATGAACTGCAACGCTGGTACCTCGAGTCGCGCGGCGTGACGCGAAGCGACGCCGAACGATTGATGATTCAAGGATTCTTTTACGAAATGTTGACCACGCTGCCCCATGAGCTCGCCGAGCTCGTTGAGAACGACGTCGCCGCAGCATTGGCGTTGGTGAAAGTCGTGGCACCGTGAAGTCCCTCGACATCGGGGTCTTGGAGGACTTCGTTCACGGAGAAGCCCGCCAGCTGCGCCTCGATGGACACGTGCTCGTTGTGGTTCGCATTGAGAGCGACGTGTACGTGCTCGATGACAGATGCAGTCACGAAGACTTCAGCCTCGCCCTGGGTGAAGTTGAGGTCGCGACCTGCGAAATTGAGTGCGCTCGACACGGGGCGATGTTTCGTCTCAGTGATGGCGAGCCCATGTCCTTTCCGGCCACGCGTCCCGTTGCCCACTACGACGTCCACTCAATTGGCGGCCGACTCGAAGTGATGGTGCCATGACGTCGACACTGATCATTCAAGGCCTTCGAGTAGAGGTTGCCGGTAAAGAGGTCTTGAAGGGCTTCGACCTGTCAATGAAGTCAGGGGAAGTCCACGTCATCATGGGTCCGAACGGTTCGGGCAAGTCCACGCTCGCCCACGCCATGAGCGGACGCCCGGGGTACAAAGTGCTCGGTGGTTCAGTCTTGCTCGACGGGGTCGAGTTATTGAACCTGTCACCCACCGAACGCGCACGCCACGGACTCTTTCTCGCGATGCAACATCCGATGGAGGTTCCCGGAGTACGGCCCCTGGACCTTCTCGTCGCGGCGGGTGCGGATCCGGCGCATCTGCGCGAACGCATGAGCGCCGAGGCCGAGCGCGTCGAATTGCGCACTGACGTGCTTGATCGTTTCGTCAACGTTGACTTGTCCGGAGGTGAGCGCAAGCGGGCCGAAATGGTGCAACTGGGTATCCTGCGGCCGAAGTTCGCGATGCTCGATGAAATCGACTCCGGACTCGACGTTGACGCGCTCGGTGCGGTGGCGCGACGACTGAGTAGCGCCACGACCGAATGGAACTGTGGCGTGCTGGCCATCACACACTTTCGCCGACTGCTGCAAGAACTCACCCCTACGGTCATTCACGTCATGAGCGAAGGCCGTGTCGTGGCGACCGGCGGTCCGGAGCTCTCCGAAGTTCTTGAACGCGATGGTTACGAGCCTTTTCGTCAGGCAAAATCCTCAATTATTTAGGGCGTGGTGCGTTTTGGTAAACTCTCCAAATGCCTGACGGACGTGACCACGATCCTCGGAGCCGCCCCCATGAATCTCGTAGAGATAAGCGGCGCGCGCTCGCGAACGAGCACCGCCTCGTAGCCCTAGGAGAAGCGGTTGACAGCTCTGCCGGCATCTCTCGCAAGCCCCACAAGCAGAGATCTCACCGGACTCGGCGACGGCTGATAATCACGGGTGTCGTCGTCGTTGCTCTCATCGTTGGCGTGCTCGGCGGCGGTTACCTGTACGCGCAGTACCGTTTCAGCGCGATCCCCAAGGTTCACGTGGTGGGCGAGCTTCCCCAACTCACGGGTAAGCCCTTTAATATCTTGGAAATTGGATCTGACTCGCGAGCTGGCCTCAGCGGTGCGGTCGCGGCCCAGACCGGGGCCTCGTCTGGTTCGGTCTCGGGTCAGCGCAGCGACGTCGTGAAGATCATGCACATCGATCCGACGACGGGGACGATTTCAGTCCTCTCGATTCCGCGCGACACGATGACGACTCTGCTCGCGAATCAGTCAATTTACGGAAAGTTCAACCGCATCAACGTGAACTTCGGCAACGGCCCGTCGCTGCTCGCCCAGACGATCACGGCCAATTTCGGTGTCCCGATCACGCACACCATCGTCGTGAGTTTTGGCGGCCTCATCAACGCTAGCGAAGCGATCGGCGGCGTGTATCTCGACTTTCCCTATCCAGCGAAGGACGCGTACTCGGGACTCAACATCACCCACGCGGGCTGCCAACTCGTCAACGGATTTCAGGCCCTGGCGGTTGCGCGCAGTCGTCACTACGAGTGGTTCCAAAACGGTGTCTGGAGCTACGATGTCACCAGTGATTACGGTCGAATCGACCGACAAAACGCGTTCATGCGAGCAATGATCAGTCGGCTGAAGCACCTCTACAACCCGCTGACGATCAACTCGTTCCTCTCGAAGATTCCCCAGGGGATTACGCTCGACGACAACTTCACTTTGGATGAACTTCTTGCGCTCGCGGTGAAGTTTCACGGCATAAATCCTGCGAGCATGTTGACCTACACGTTGCCCACCGTCCCCGGTCAGTCGGCCTCGCTGGGCGACGTGCTGTACGTCGATCAGCCCGCCGCCCAGCAGATGCTCGTGAATATCTTCGGCAGCTCACTCATCGCCCCGACGAACCCACCGCCCAACGCGGCGGGCCAGACACTTGCGCCCCCGGTGGTGACGACCACGAGTTCGACGACCACGACGACGCCAACAACCGTTAAAAGGTCGACGTCCTCGGGCTCGACGGCGACGACCACCACCACCACACCGGGTCAGCAGTACTTCGATCCCGTTCCCTGCAACCTCTAAAGGGTTATTCGAGTTCGTCGAGGCCTTGGCTCAGTGTGTTCCACGCGAGCGTGGCGCACTTGATGCGCACGGGAAACTTCACGACACCCTGCAGTGCTGCGAGTTCACCGAGCGCGCGAAGATCCAACGGTTCCGCAGCGGACGCTTCGTCGAGCGACGCCTGGTGAACGGTCATCAACTGCTTGAACGTCGCAATTGTCTCACGGACCTTCTCGACCGACTTGCCCTTGACCGCGGCGCTCATCAGTGACGACGATGACTGGGAAATCGAGCAGCCGTGACCCGTCAGTTTGATGTCGACGAGTACGCCATCTTGCACGTCGAGGTACACCACGATCTCATCACCGCAGAGTGGGTTGAATCCCTCGACTCGAATGGCCGGGGGAGATGCGAGCTCGCCCCGATTACGAGGTGAGCGGTAGTGGTCGAGGATCACTTCGCGGTAGAGGTCTTCGAGGTTCGACACGCCAGCTATCCGAACATGGTGACGGCGTGACTCAGTGCTTCCAGCAGCACGTCGGTGTCCTGCACCAGAGAGTAGGGACCAAAGGACGCGCGCGCGGTGGCCGAGAGGTTGAACCTTCGCATGAGTGGCTTCGCGCAGTGGTGGCCCGGTCTCACACAGACACCGAACTGGTCGAGGACCTGCGCGACGTCGTGGGCGTGAACTCCCTCCACGTCCAAGCTGATCACTCCACCTCGGCTCTCGAGGTCGCTCGGACCTATGACTCGAACGCGACCCTCGAATTCGAGGGCGAGTCGGGTGAGAGCGTCGCCCGTGAGGTCGTGCTCGTGCTCGGCGATGGCGTCCATGCCGAGCCCCTCGAGGTAGAGGACGGCGGCGCCCAGCCCCGCAGTCTCGGCGATTGGCGGGGTTCCCGCCTCGAACCGTGAGGGGCCCGACGCCGGCGTATAGCCGTCGGTTCGCACGTCGGCGATCATTCCGCCGCCACCAAGGAATGGTGGCATTGCTTCCAGGATCGACTCTCGAGTCCAAAAGACCCCGATTCCCGTGGGGCCGAGCATTTTGTGGCCGGAGAAGATGAAGAAGTCAACATCGAGGTCGGTGACGTCAGTGGCAAAGTGGGCGACCGATTGGGCGGCGTCAACGGCCACGAGGGCTCCGTGACGGTGAGCGAGTGCGGCGATCTCCTTGATGGGGTTGATGGTGCCCAGCACGTTCGACATGGCGGTGACCGACACGAGCTTCACGCCCTTCATCAGCTCATCGATGTCCGAGAGGTCGAGGCGGTAGTCGTCGTTGACCGGGATGAAGCGAACTTCAATGCCGGCGACCTCACGAAGTTGGAACCACGGCACGATATTGGCGTGGTGCTCCATCTCGGTCACGAGCACCACGTCACCCGCCTTCAGGTTCGCGGCGCCCCATGACTTGGCCAGCAGGTTGAACGACTCGGTGGCGTTCTTCGTGAAGACGATCTCGTTCGCCCCACCCGGAGCGTTGATGAATCGGGCAATCGCTGCGCGCGCGCCCTCGTACACCGCGGTTGCCTCATTCGCCGTTTGGTACACGCCTCGGTGCACGTTGGCGTGGCGCAGTTCGTAGTAGCGACTTATCGCCTCGATGACGGCTCGTGGCGGCAGCGAGGAGGCGGCGGAGTCGAGATAGGTGATGGTGCGGTCGTGAACGACTCTCGTGAGCAGCGGCGTATCAGCGCGCACCTGTCGTGGGTCGAAGCTGCTCACGGTGCGACCGGGCGCCACGCGTCGTAGCCCTCGTGCTCAATGGTCTGCGCGAGGTCCGGTCCACCCGAGTGGACTATCTGACCGTCGACCAGGATATGGACCTGGTCAGGCTCGATCTCTTCGAGAAGTTTGACGTAGTGCGTGACGACGATGGCGCCCATCAGTGGGTGTTCGTCGCGTACCGTGCGCACGCCGCGGGCAACGACGCGCAACGCGTCAATATCCAGTCCCGAGTCGGTCTCGTCGAGCAGGGCGATGACCGGCTCGAGCAGGGCCATCTGGAGTACCTCGTTGCGCTTGCGCTCCCCGCCGGAGAAACCGTCGTTGAGATGGCGCTCGGCGAACGCCGGGTCCATGCCCAGCCGGTCCATCCACTCCATTAGGTCGAGGCGAACCTCCAGCACGCTGAGCTCGTCGAGACCCTTGCGAGCAGCGATGGCTTGGCGAAGGAACTGCACGACCGAGACGCCACTGATGGCCTCGGGGTACTGGAATGCGAGGAAAATACCGGCGCGTGCGCGCTGGTCGGGCGACCACGCCGCAATGTTTTCGCCTTTCAGCAATATCTCACCGGCCGTGACCGTGTAGCCCGGGTGGCCCATGACCACGTTGGCGAGCGTTGACTTGCCAGCACCGTTCGGGCCCATGAGGGCGTGGACTTCGCCTTCATGCACCATCAAGTCGACGCCGCGCAGAATCGTGGCGTCATCGGCTTCGACGTGGAGGTTACGCAGTTCTAAGAGGGGCTCTGACACGCTTGAGAGCCTACCGGTGAAGCTCGCGGAGCTGACCAGCGTTACCAGCCTCTCTCAACCCAATCGTCGAGGTGCGGTCGCTCGACGCCGAGGGTCGAACTGGCCCCGTGGCCCGGCCAGATGATCGTTTGGTCGCCGTAGACGCGAAAGATTCTCTGCTCGATCGATCTGATGATTGTCGGGAAATCCCCGCCCTCGAACGTCGTGTTACCGGGCCCGCCGGGAAAGAGCGTGTCGCCGGTGAACAGCAAGGGGGTGTTCTCGAGCGCGAAGGAGATGGAACCGGGGGTGTGTCCGGGCGTGTGAACAGTATGCAGGCGCAACTCTCCCACCTCGTGCACCGAATCATCCTCCAACAAGTGGTCGTAGCTCGGAAGCATCCCGGCGTCCTCCTTACGGACCCACACGTCGATTCCGGCCTCTCGAACCTGTTCAACGGCACCGATATGGTCCCAGTGGCCATGGGTTTCGAGCACCGAGGTCACGCCGAGGCGGGTGGCGACCCGCAGAAGTCGGTCGTGCTCGTTCGCTGCGTCGATGAGCGTGGCTTCGCCGCTGCGGCGACATCTGACCACGTACACGTTGTTTTGTACCGGTCCGACCACGAAACGGTACACCTCGGCGCTCGCGTTTGACCAGACCAGTTCTACGTTGTCCACCCACCAAGGATGCCACGTTCCTGCCGGGGTCGAGTTTTCGCTAATGTCGCTGTCACTGGCATTACTGTCCGGTAGGGATAGAAAAGAGTCGCGATGAACTTTGGATTTAGCGAAGAACAAGAAGAGCTCCGCAAGATGGTGAGGCGCTTCCTAGAAGAGAAATCGCCGGAGGCGGAAGTTCGTCGCCTCATGGCCACCGCCGAGGGTTACGATCCGGCCGTCTGGGAACAGATGGCGAACGAACTCGCACTGCAGGGGCTTGGTATCCCCGAGGAGTTCGGCGGACAGGGCTACGGCCCCGTCGAGCTCTACGTGGTCTTTGAAGAGATGGGCGCCGCGCTGTTCTGCTCGCCCTACTTCTCAACCGTCGCGCTCGCGGCAAACGCCGTGCTCTTCGTGGGCAGCGACGCCAACAAGGCCGCGTATCTGCCGGGTATCGCGTCGGGCGAGACCATCGCCACCGTGGCACTCACCGACGACGCCGGACAGTGGGACCTCAGCGCGACGTCGACAACGGCGAGCGCCTCGGGCGACGGCTTCGTGTTGAACGGCGTGCGCAACTACGTGACTGACGGCAATACGGCGTCGTTGATCCTCGTGCCCGCGATGACGGAAAAGGGCCTATCACTCTTCGCGGTGAAAGGTGACGCCCCGGGTGTCACGCGTGAGGCGCTTCCGACGATGGACCAGACGCGAAAGCAGAGTCGCATCGAGCTGAACCAGGCGCCGGGAGTCCTGGTCGGCGTCGAGGGCGGAGCCCTCGCCGGTCTCGAGACCACGCTCTTCGTCGCCACCTCGGCGTTGGCCGCCGAGCAAGTCGGAGGAGCCCAGCGCGTACTCAACAACGCGGTGGACTACGCGAAGGTTCGCGTGCAGTTCGGTCGACCCATTGGATCATTCCAGGCCATCAAGCACAAGTGCGCGGACATGCTGCTCGACGTGGAGTCCGCCAAGTCCGCGGCGTACTACGCCGCGTGGGCCGCCCAAGAACTCAACGACGAACTACCGATTGCCGCGAGCCTCGCCAAGTCGTTCTGTTCGGAGGCGTACTTCCACTGTGCCGCGGAGAATATTCAGATTCACGGCGGTATTGGCTTCACGTGGGAGCACCACGCGCACCTGTACTTCAAGCGCGCGAAGAGCTCAGAGTTGTTCCTGGGTGACCCGGCCTACCACCGTGAACTGCTGGCTCAGCGCCTGGGCATTTAGCAGCGCGTGCTCGCCCACGAGCAATTGAAGAGCGGGGACTCTCTTCTCGATCTGCGGATTGCGACGTCCAACGCTCGACCGGTCGCGGATCATATTCTGGTGCTCGTCCACGGATTGCCGCGGGCCATGGGCATGGGGCGTCAGGCCGCCGGTCTGCTGCCCGAACTGGCCGAGCACTTGGCGAACGAGTCCGGATGGATTGTCGCGACGGGGACGCTTTCGGGTGTTGGTGGGAGTACCGGAACTTTTTCGGCGAGTCAGTGGCGTCGCGACCTGCACGAGATTCTTAACCGCATTGACGAGGGGGAGCGACGCATCTCTCTCGCGGGTTTTGGATTCGGCGGAGCGCTGGCTCTCGCCACGGCCGCCGGCGACGAACGCGTCCGGGGTGTTGCGACGTTCGCAACTCCAGCCCATTTGGGGCCGTGGTGCTCGAGCGCCAAGGAGTTTCATCGAGCCGTGCAGATCGCCGGTGTCGTCGGCGACGAGAGTGACTTGTTGTCGCCCGAGGCGCTGCGTGACGACGTCCTCGCCATCGACCCCATTGGTTCGATCGCAATGATCCCGCCGCGCCGGCTGCTGATCGGCCACGGGGCCGACGATATAGAGGTGCCCGTGAGCGATGCGCGCGACCTCCTGGCGAGCGCCGAGGGCCGCGCGGAGCTACGGATCATTCAAGGCGCGGGCCACCAGCTACGGGCCGATCCTCGAATGGTGGCGACGTTGCTAGGTTGGCTCGACCGTCACCGCTGAAAGCGCGGCGTCGAGCGCGTGGCGAAGCGCGCGGGTCGCCTCCTCTGGCTGAGCAGCCAGGGTCAGATAGCGCACGACGACGAAGTGTCGAAGGCCGGCACCGACGAGATCGGCGACGTTGTGGTCGGTGACTCCTCCGGTAACGAAAACCGGACGGTCGCTTCGGTTCTGGCACTCCACCGCGTAGTGCACCCCGGTTCCCGGCCTTCCGAGTTTTGTGGGAGTGGGGACAATCGGGCCGGCGCTGAAGTAGCTCGCAGCCTGGGGAAGCGCTCCCTCAAATTCATGCGTCGAGTGGGTTGAAAGCCCAACGATGGATTCGTCACCCAGGATCTCGCGACAGTGCGCGACGCTGACGTCGTCCTGGCCCACGTGGACCCCGTCGGCGCCGACCTCGAGCGCCAGTTCGGGAGAGTCGTTCATCACGAAGGGAACGCCGAAATCGTGGCAAATCGGCACCATCAGGCGAGCAGTGGCGATTCGTTGCTCGTTCGAGAGCTCTTTTTCACGGAGTTGGACCACGTCGACGCCTCCTCGAAGCACGGCGGGCAGAAAAGAGGCCATGTCCTCGCGGTGGGGCACGCAAAGATACAGATTGCGCAAAGTTAGTTGAAACACGCTGCCCACCTTAGGAGTTCTGCGACGCTGTCGGAAATGTGGTGCGCAGTGGTGCAGAATGGGTAAATGCAGATTCCCGCCAAGGCCGAGTACGCGATTCGGGCGCTTCTCACTCTCGCGGCGAGCAACACGTCGGTGAGCGCGGAGCATCTGGCCCACGAGCAAGAGCTACCCGCCAAGTTTCTCGGCGCAATTCTTTCGGATTTACGTCGAGGCGGGCTCGTCACTAGTCAACGCGGTCCAGAAGGTGGCTTCAAGCTCGCTCGTGATCCTGACAACATTATGATCGCGGACATCTTGCGGGTAGTCAGCGGGCCCTTGGCGGGCGTACGAGGAATGCGTCCCGAAACGCTCGTCTACGAGGGCGAAGCCCGACATCTGCGCGACGTGTGGGTGGCGGTACGAGGAGCGCTGCGTGAAGTGCTCGAACACGTCACCCTCGGTCAGGTACTGCGAGGCGAGTTCCCCGCCTCGATCACGAGGTTCACCGACGAGCCAGATTCGTGGATTACTCGAATCATATGAAACGTATTCATACCGACGGCGCATGCCGCGGTAATCCCGGACCCGGTGGCTGGGCGTGGGCGAGTGGGCTCGACAGTTACGCGAGCGGCTGCGCCACGCACACGACGAACCAACGCATGGAGGTGCTCGCCGTTATTGAGGCACTGCGCGAGAACTCCGACGACCCGGTCGAGATCGTCAGTGACTCCACTTACGTGGTGAAATGTTTTAACGACCAATGGCACGTGGGCTGGCTGCGTCGAGGATGGAAGAACTCCCAGGGGCGGCCCGTCGCGAATCGCGACCTTTGGGAACAGCTCTTTGAACTGGTGCTGAACAGCCCGCGTCACATAGCATTCTCGTGGGTGAAGGGTCATTCCGGTGATCGGATGAACGACTTTGTCGACGAACTGGCGACCGCGGCTGCGGACCTTCAGCGGGGCCATCACTCTTAAGTCGTGTCCGTCTCACCAGGTTCGAGGAAACATTAAGATTCCCTCGGGTGTCATCACCAAGCGATTTGAAGGGATAGTCCGTGGCTAACGAGGTCCAGCAGTTCGATGTAGTCGTAATCGGAGGAGGACCCGGTGGGTACGCCACCGCTCTCTACGGTGCCGCAGCCGGTTTGAACGTCGCAATCGTGGAGCGCGACAAAGTCGGCGGCACGTGTCTGCACCGCGGCTGTGTGCCCGCTAAGGAGTTCCTCGAAACGGCGCACGTGCTTCGAACCCTCCAACACGCTCATGCCTTTGGCATCACCTCCAAGGACGTGCAAGTCGACTTCGCCGTCAGCCAGGCACGCAAGAACGAAATTGTCGACCGCCTCTTCAAGGGACTTTCGGGCCTCTTGAAGGGCCGCAAGGTCACGGTCTTTGCGGGCACCGGCCGCCTCGACGCCGATCAGACCGTTACCGTGGTTGACGGCGCCGATGAAGGCGTCGTGGCCCAGGGCAAGAACATCGTGCTCGCCGCCGGTTCGGTACCACGAACGCTGCCCGGATTCGACGTGGACGGCAAAATTGTCTTGACGTCTGACGAGTTTCTCGACCTCTCGTCGCTGCCCGGGACTGCAGCGGTCATTGGCGGGGGCGCCATTGGCTGTGAGTTCGCGTCAATGCTCAGCGACATGGGGACCAAGGTCACGATTCTCGAGGGACTGCCGTCGATTCTCGCGGGCTGCGACACTGAAGTGGCGACAGTCGTGCAGCGCTCCTTCAAGAAGCGCGGGATCGAAATCCAAACCGGCGTCAAGATCACGGGCCACACGCCCAAGAAGAGCGGCACGGCTATCACGATGGATGGCGCCGAGGACGTGAAGGTCGACATGGTCGTGATGTCCGTGGGCCGACGTGCGCGTACGGAAGGACTGTTGGGCGAGGGAACCAACGTCGTGTTGGACGACCGTGGCTTCGTGGTCGCCGACAGCTACCAGCGCACCGCAAACCCCAACGTCTTCGCCGTGGGCGACGTAGTCGCCAACTCCCCACAACTCGCCCACGTCGGGTTCGCCGAGGCGATTGTCGCGGTGAAGACCATCCTCGGCGAGCCAGTGGTGCCGGTTGACTACGAGCGAGTGCCGTGGGCCATCTATTCGAACCCCGAAGTGGCGTTTTGCGGATTGACCGAGGCGGCCGCCAAGGAAAAGGGGTACGAGGTCGTCGTGAAGAAGGATCCCTTCGGTGGCAACAGCCGCGCGCAGATCATCGGCGAGACCGAAGGAGTCGTCAAGATCATCGCCGAGAAGCGTGCCGATGGCACGGCCGGCCAGATCCTGGGCGTTCACATGGCCGGACCGTGGGTGACCGAGCAGCTCGGCGCTGGCTACTTTGCCGTGAACTGGGAAGCCACGGCCGAAGAAGCAGCGGCGCTGATCCAGCCCCACCCTTCGCTGTCAGAGACCTTCGGCGAGACGCTGCTGGCGCTCGCGGGTCGAGGGCTTCACCTTGGTTGATGTAACGCTCCCCTCGCTTGGTGAGTCGGTCACCGAAGGAATCATTACGCAGTGGTTCAAGAAAGTGGGCGACGCCGTAGCCCGTGACGAGCCGCTCTTCGAGGTTTCGACCGACAAGGTTGACTCGGAGATGCCCTCTCCGGCGGCTGGGGTGCTCGTGCAGATCTTGGCGGGCGAGGGTGACACCGTCGAAACCGGCGCGCGCGTCGGGGTAATCGACGAGAACGCCGTAGCCGGAGGCGCGCCAACAGCGAACGAACCAACGTCGCCAGCCTCGAAACCGACCGCGACGGAGCCGCCTCGCGCGGCGAACGTCAACGAGGCCGCCCAGAATGGCCTCATCGTATCGCCAGTGGTGCGCCGGATCCTGAGCGACGGTGGTGTCGAGCCGTCGACGCTTCGAGGTTCCGGTCCGGGAGGATCGATTACTCGCCGCGACGCCGAGCGCGCGGTGGCGAGCGGACCCACCGAGGAAGTGGTGGTCCCGCTCTCCAACGGACGACGTCGGATGGGCCAGCACCTCTCGGCGTCGGCCCAGTCCACGCCGCACGGGTTCGTGGCCATTGAGATCGATGGCGCTGTCTTTGGCGAACTCGACCGGCTCGGTCGAGCGACGCGCGACGGAGTGGCCATCACCGACGAAATGGTGGTCAGTCTCGCCGCGGTGCGAGCTCTGGCTGAATTCGATTATCTCAACGCCACGTTCCAGGGCGAGGTGCTCGTGGTGCACCGCACGGTGAACCTGGGCTTCATGCGCCACGTGGCTGACGACGGGATGCTGGTGCCGGTCGTGCACGCCGCCGCGGGCCTCACCCTTCGAGCCCTGGCCCGGCGGGTCAGTGAACTCGCGAATCGGCTCGTGTCGCGCCAACTCACGACCGACGATCTGATGGGCGGTACTTTCACCATCGTGGGCGCGCCGAGCGAGCACACCTTGTGGGTCGAGCCCATCATCATTCAACCCGAGGTCGCGGTGCTCAGCGTCGGGGCGGTTCGACTCGAGCCGGTCGTCGTCACCAAAGACGGAGCGACGTCGATTGAAATCGGCCGTCGCCTGGTGCTCGGCCTCTCGTTCGACCACCGCATCTGCGAGCCGGTGTCGGCGGCGAGCTATCTAGAGCGGGTCGCTGAACTACTCGCGGGGATGGACCTGGAGAGCGAGCGCTAGATGCTTCGCCGACGTCATCTGGGACGGATCTCCTTCGCCGAGGCCAACGATCTGCAGCGCGCGCTCATGCAGTCGAGCGATGACTACGTCTTGTTGTTCGAACATCCGCCGACGTACACGCGCGGGATTCGAACCCAAGAGGAGCACTTCTTGGTTCCGCCCGCCCAGCTCGACGCCGTCGTCGTCGACGCGGACCGCGGCGGCGACGTGACGTACCACGCCCCGGGCCAAGTGGTGGCGTGGGCGATTGTGACGGTGACGGACGATCCCTCGGCCGGAAAAGCCCACGTCGCTCATCTGGAGGATGCCGTCATCGCCACGGTGAGGGGTGTGGACCCGGGGGGCCGCTTGGGCGACGTCGGGCGACTCGAGGGTTATCCCGGGGTCTGGGCGCACCTGGAGAGACGACCCGCAAAGATCGCTGCGGTGGGCGTGCGAACGGAGCGCAATGGAAGCGGTGCACGGCGCACGTTGCACGGCGTGGCGCTCAACGTCGACATAGATCTTTCGGGTTTCTCGGTCATTGTCCCTTGTGGCATTCCCGATAAGCCGGTGGCGTCGTTGCAGTCCTTGGGGCTCGGGGTCACATCGGTGGAGGTCGAGGAGCGTCTCGGTGACGAGCTGTCCGCTCGCCTCGGAGGACCCGGTTCAGTGGCGCGCGTTGATCGCAGTGCCTCGACGACGTCGAGTGAGCGTCCGCTGCTGCGCAGGCTTCGCAAGGCCGGCGTCGACCCGGACGCCGGAATCTCACTGCACTCTCGTAAGCCCGAGTGGCTGCGCATCGAGGCTCGAATGGGCGAGGAGTATCAGTCGCTGCGCACGCTGACCCAGGATCTGCGGCTCGTCACGGTCTGCGAAGAGGCGGGGTGTCCCAATATCTTCGAGTGCTGGGCGAGTGGCACGGCCACCTTCATGGTGAATGGCGAACGATGCACGAGGGCCTGCGGTTTCTGCCTGATCGACACCCGTAAGCCTCTCGCCCTTGATCCCACCGAGCCCGAGCGGGTCGCCGAAGCCGTCGTGCGCCTTAAGCTCGCCCACGCCGTCATCACGTGCGTGGCCCGCGACGACCTCGACGACGGGGGGGCCGCGGCCATCGCCGCGACGGTCCTCGCGATCCGCGAGCGATCGCCGGAGACCAATGTCGAGGTCCTCATCAGTGACCTGAAGGGTGACGTCGACTCGCTGGCCCTGATCCTCGATTCGCGTCCCGACGTCGTAAACCACAACATTGAAACCGTGGCTCGCCTGCAGCGAGCCGTACGACCGAGTGCGGGCTACGCCCGCTCGCTTACCGTGCTCGCCAGAAGCGTGGCGTCGGGGCTCACGACCAAGTCGGGCATGATGGTCGGTCTGGGTGAAACGCCCGAAGAGGTGGAAGAGACCCTGGCGGACCTGGCGGCGGTGGGCGTCTCCATTGCGACCATTGGCCAGTATCTGCGACCGACCGAGCAGCATCTTCCGGTGGCTCGCTGGTGGGAGCCCGCTGAGTTCGATGAACTCGCCGTGCGGGGCGAACGGCTGGGCCTCAAGCACGTTCAGGCGTCACCGCTCACCAGGTCGAGTTATCACGCCCGAGAGGCACTGAGTGACGCCACGCCGGTGAGTGCGCCGACGAGGCGCTAGCAACCTCTAGGCGACGAAGTACTTCGCCATCGGGTGGTGACAGATGATGGCGTCGGTGGTCTGTTCGGGGTGGAGCTGGAACCCCTCGGACACGCTGACACCGATGCGGCTTGCCTCCAAGAGGTTGGCCACCTTGGCGTTGTCGGTGAGGTCGGGGCAGGCGGGGTAACCCCACGAGTAGCGTCCTCCTCGATACTGCTGACGAAAGAGGCCGGTCAAGGTGGGTCCGTCCTGTTCGGCGTAGCCCAGCTCTTGACGAATGCGCTTGTGCCAGAGTTCGGCGAGTGCTTCGGCCATTTCGACGCCCAGACCGTGCAACATCAAGTAGTCGGTGTAGCGATTCTCGGCGAAGAGTTCCTGACAACGCTCGGACACGCGCGAGCCCATGGTGACCAGCATGAAACTGGCGTAGTCGTGGTCGGGACTCTCGACGGTGCGAAAGAAGTCGGCGATGCAGAGGTGGGGCATCTGGTGCTGGCGGGGAAACGTGAATCGCGTGAGTTCGCTGGCCCGGGTGTCATCGCAGAAGAGCACCAGATCGTTGCCGTCCGACGCGGCGGCGAAGTGACCCCAGACGACCTGGGGAATCAGCAGGTCGTCTTCCTTCACGATCGCGAGCTGCTCGCGCAGCGTCGCGCGAACGCGTTCCTTGAAGGCGGGGTCGTCCTCACCGTTCTCCGGGCGAAATCCCCACTGATTGCGAAAGAGGGCCGTGAGGTTGAGGTAGTCGCTGATCTCGTCCACGGACATGCCCTTGGCAACGCGGCTGCCGAGGAACGGTGGTACGAAGATCGGGTTGTCCTCTTCCACCTCGGGGCTGCGGCGGGGCAGTCCCGCGGGGGCCTCGCCGGCCTGACCTCGGATTCGTCGAAACACCTTTCGTTCGGAGATCTCGCGGCCGAACTTCGGATCCTCTTCACCGGACTTTCGCAGCTCGCCCAATCGGTCCAGCACGCGCAAGCCCTCGAAGGCGTCCTTGCCGTAAAAGAGCTTTCCCTGGTAGATCTCTCGAAGATCGCGCTCGACGAAGGTTCGCGTCAACGCCGCGCCTCCGAGTAGAACGGGAAGGTCCGCCATGCCCCGGTCGTTCATCAGTTCGAGGTTCTCTCGCATGATGAGGGTGGACTTCACGAGCAGTCCGCTCATACCCAAGGCGTCAGCCTTGTGTTCCTGGACCGCGCTCAGCATCTCATTGATTCCCACCTTGATGCCGAGGTTTACGACCTCGTAGCCGTTGTTGGTCAAGATGATGTCGACGAGATTCTTGCCAATATCGTGCACGTCACCCTTCACGGTGGCGAGCACGACGCGCCCGCGTCCGCCCTGGTCGCTCTTCTCCATAAGGGGCTCGAGGTAGGCGACGGCCGTTTTCATGGTTTCTGCACTTTGCAGGACGAAGGGCAACTGCATGTCACCTGAAGCGAAGAGTTCGCCGACTTCACGCATTCCGTCGAGCAGGATCTCGTTTACGATGTCGAGGGGCGACATGCCGTCCGACATCGCCACTTCGAGATCGGCCTCGAGCCCGACGCGCGCGCCTTCAATGACTCGCTGACGCAGCCGCTCGTTCAGTGGCAGATCGTCGAGGGAAGGGCCGCTCGTCGACGACGTCGATACGCCCTCGAAAATGCGCAGCAGCTCGGTCAGCGGGTCGTAGTCGTCGCTGCGGCGGTCGTAAATGAGATCGAGGCAGACTCGGCGAACTTCTTCATCAACGCGGTGCAGCGGCAGGATCTTTGACGCGTGAACAATAGCGGCGTCCAAACCCGCCTCGGCGCACTCGTGCAGGAAGACGCTGTTGAGGACCTGACGAGCCGCGGGATTAAGACCAAACGAGACGTTGGAAAGCCCGAGGATGGTCCTCACGCCTGGCAGTTCAGCCTTGATGCGGCGAATCGCATCGATGGTTTCGATTCCGTCGCGACGTGAATCAATCATGCCCGTCGAAAGCGGTAGGGCGAGCGGGTCGATGAAGATGTCCTCGGCGCTGAGCCCGTAGCGGCGAACGGCCAGATCGACGATTGCGGTCGCGGCGCGCACCTTCCAGTCAGCCGTTCGAGCCTGGCCCTCCTCATCAATGCACGTGGCGACCACCGCCGCTCCAAACTCGGCCGCGAGGGAAAGGAAGCCGTCAAGCCGGGTTCCCGGACCGTCGCCCTCCTCGAGGTTCACCGAGTTCAAAATGGCCTTGCCTCCGAGCCAGGTGAGGGCTTGGCGTGCGACGAGCGTTTCGGTGGTGTCGACCATTATCGGGACCGATGACTGGGTGGCGAGGCGACTCATGATCTCGTTCATGTCGCTTACGCCATCGGCGCCGGTGTAGTCAACGCAGACGTCCAGTATGTGGGCGCCTTCTTTGATCTGGTCCCGTCCTATGCCAACGCACATGTCCCAGTCGCCTTCGAGCATGGCCTCACGGAACTTCTTCGAGCCGTTCGCGTTCGTACGTTCGCCAACGAGCAGCACGGAACGGTCTTGGCTGTACGCGGTGGGTGCGTAGATTGACGCCACCGCCGGCTCGAGCACCGGCGCTCGAAGCGCGCGCTTGAGGGGGCGAACAGCTTCGATCACTCTCCTGATGTGCTCGGGCGACGTGCCGCAGCAACCGCCCACCACCTCGACGCCGTACTCGCTCACGAACTTGACCAGATGCTCGGCGAGAGCGTCCGGCGTGAGGTCGTAGTGCATCTTGCCATCGACGACGCTGGGCAGTCCCGCATTGGGTAGGCACGCCACGGGCATCGGGGCGGTCTCTGAGAGTTGACGAAGGGGCTCGTACATCTCGACGGGACCGGTAGCGCAGTTGAGACCAATCAGGTCAATACCCAATGGATTGAGCGCGGTGATCGCGGCTCCAATCTCGGTGCCCGGCAGCATGCGTCCCGTGAGTTCAATCGTCACCTGGGCCTGGATGGGCACAATTCGCCCATGGCGGGCCATGGCACGGTGACAAGCGGCGATGGCGGCTTTGCCCGACAGCAAGTCAAACATCGTCTCGACCAGCAAGAGGTCGACACCGCCCTCGAGGAGCCCGTAGGCCAGCTCTTCGTAGCTGGCCGAGAGCTCGTCGTAGGTGATCTGGCCGAGGGTCGGGAACTTGGTGCCCGGTCCCATTGATCCAGCCACGAACCTGGGCGAGCCGGGGCTGGCGTAACCGTCGGCGACGCGACGCGCAATCGAGGCCGAGGCCAGGGCCAGCTCGTGGGCCCGCTCGCTGATCCCGTATTCGTTGAGGACGACGGAGAACGATCCAAAGGAGTTGGTCTCGATGACGTCGACCCCTTCGTCCAGAAACGAGCGGTGAAGTCGCTCGATAGCGTCGGGGCGGGTGATCACCAGGATCTCGTTGCAGCCCTCGAAGTCCGGGCCGCCGAAGTCGTCGGCCGAGAGATCTTGAATCTGGAGATTTGTCCCCGTGGCGCCGTCGTAGATGAGCACTCGCTCGGCGAGCGCGGCCAGGTAGGGGTCGTTCGAAGTCGGACGGGCAAAAGGTAGACGAACGGTGGACTCCATTGGACTATCAGGCTACCCGGGCGAGAGCCGATGTCACTACGCTGACGGTGTGAAGATTTATACGCGAGATGGCGATGATGGCACGACGGGACTTTACTTCGGAGGCCGCGTCGAGAAGAGTTCGGACCCGATTGAAGTGAATGGCGCCGTTGACGAGGCGCAGGCCGCACTCGGTTGGGCGCGTTCGCTGAGCGAGCCCGAGAGTCGATTGAACGAACTCCTTATCACCGTCGAACGCGACCTCTGGGTACTGATGGCTGAAGTGGCGACACTGCCCGCCAATCGTCACAAGCTCACCGCCGAGAAGTCGCTCGTCACGAGCGAGATGATTACGCGATTGGAAAACGAGATCGACGCACTCTCTGCAGAGATTGAGATGCCCAAGGAGTTCGTCGTACCCGGTGAGAACCAGTTATCGGCCGCGCTCGACGTGGCGCGCACCGCTATCCGCCGAGCCGAGCGCATAGCGGTGGGCTATCCGCTCGACGGCTCGATGGTGGTTGGCTATCTCAATCGCCTCAGTGACTTAGCGTGGACCATGGCCCGTTGGGCCGAGGGGCCGCACCACCGTACCGCTCGAGTTCACTAAGAAGAGAGGAATCACATGTCGCGTACCGCTCGACTTTCCGCGCCCGTCGAAGGGGCTCAGCAGCCAACGGCGGCCGTTCCCGTGGTCTTTGGCGACGGCGTGGCCGTGGTGGCGGAGTCCGTGCCCACCACGCTTGGCGGCTACGACTTGCCCCGTACGTTTTCGAGGGAGTGGTGCGCGCAACAAGGGCTCAAAGAGGAACCGGGCAGCTCGGTGCTCTTGCGATCGATCGGCGAGGCCAACGTCGCTCTCATCAGTCTCGGCGCGAGCTACAACAATCTCGAGAGCTTCCGGCTCGCCGGTGCGGCGGCGGTCGCCAACGCGGGCGAGGGATCGGTGGCGTTCTTCTTGCCGACCGACGGGATAGAAGATCCTCATGCCGCCGCCCAGGCTCTCGTGGAAGGGGCTCTGCTCGCGTCGTACAACTACAAGAAGCCCCTGGGCGACGTCACGTTTGACGTGGTGCCGCTCGGTACGCCGTTGCCGAGCGTCGACACGCACAATGAGGTGACCGAAGGCGTCGCCAGAGGGGCTATCGTCGCCGAGGGCGTCAACTGGGCGAAGCGTCTGATCGATACGCCGGCGGGCCACTTGGCGCCGAAGGACCTCGCGAAGCACGTGCTCAAGAGACTCGAAGAGGATCCGTACGTACGCGTGGAGGTGTGGAACGAGGCCAAGATCAAAGAGGAGGGCCTCGGCGGTCTGCTGGGCGTGGGGCAGGGCTCGGGCCAACCCACCCGACTGGTCTACGCGATGTACGACCCCCAGCCCGGGACGCCGCTCGCGCACGTGGCGTTGGTCGGCAAGGGGGTGACCTTCGACTCGGGTGGACTTTCGATCAAGTCGGGCGAGGGCATGATGACCATGAAGACGGACATGACGGGCGCCGCCGTGGTCATGGCCGCGCTCTCCATTGCAAGCCAGCTAAAGATACCCGTGCGCATCACCGCGATTGCGCCCATGGCGGAGAATATGACCGGCGAGAAAGCCACCAAACCCGGTGACGTACTCACCATTCGAAACGGTATGACCATCGAGGTGCTCAACACTGATGCCGAGGGACGGCTGATTCTGGCTGACGGACTGAGTCTCGCGGTTGAGGCGGACCCCGACGCCATTGTTGACGTCGCCACGCTCACCGGCGCCCAGGCGGTGGCGTTGGGCGATGAGGTCGGGGCACTGTTCGCCTCGACTGACGAGCTCGCCGACTACTTCAGCGCCGCCAGCGCACGAAGTGGCGAGCAGCTGTGGCGGATGCCGCTGGTAAGGAACTACGAGTCACACATCGAGTCCGATGTCGCGGACATGAAGAACATCGGAAAGCCACAACGAGCGGGAGCGATTTCAGCGGCCCTGCTCTTGCGGCGATTCACCGATGGACGGCCGTGGGTCCACCTCGACATCGCCGGTCCGGGGCGAGCCGAGCAAAGTCGCGGCTACACGACCAAGGGCGCCACGGCGTTCAGTGCGCGCACCATTGTCGAGTTTCTCTCGGCGGTGGCTGAGGTCGAAGAGGATTAGCCCCGGATGCGGCGCACCCGCGACGCGCGCGACGGGACACTGCGGGCAAGCGATGATGAAGGAACGTCGTTCCCGTCGGCCTTGCCAATGAGAACGGCACCAAAAAGCACCTCGTCTTCAATGCCGGCCCATGCGAGCACGCGTTCAGCGTTTCGAAAATTACCCCAGAGCGTGGCCTGCCAATCACTCTCCTCGAGCAACAAGAGCAGCGCCATCGTCGCCATCGCGGCGTCGGCGTGCCAGTAGGGGATCGGCCAGGCGCTGTGCTCGCCGAGACCCGATGAGGCCTTGTCGGGCTCGACGTAGCGTGCGACGTAGTCCTGGGGGCGCGAGGTGACGAGCACGACGGCGCCCGCCCTTCGCAGGCCCTCGGCCCGCCTCGCTGTCCGGCGCCACTGCTCGTCGGTGGCGACGTCAAAGTAGCCTGCAACGAGTTCAGAATCAATTGTGTGCATTCGAACGCCCGCGCTATTGCCAGCGCTCGGTGCCCAGAGCGCGCTGGCACAGTATTCGTCGAGCCAGTCAGGGTCAACTGGGGTGCCGTCGAAGGACCGAACCATCCGGCGTTGGCTGAGTAAGTGTTGAAGGTCCACTGGATGTGGTTTAGCAGGTGTGTTGGAATTGAATGTTGACCCAGCCGGTAGGATTTAGAGACGTAGAAGGAGCGACCGTTGCCATCACCTCGAGAACTACTGAATGCCGCGAAGGCCGAGATCCGTGAGATCGACCCGCACGAGGTCGCCGCGCGTCTCGACCACTACACACTGCTCGACGTGCGCGAGCCTGACGAGCACGAGCAGGGTGCCGTGCCCGGTGCCGTCCACGTCGCTCGGGGCAATCTGGAGTTTGCCATAGAAGGTCGCCTGCCCGACAAGAAGGCGCCCATCGCCGTCTACTGCGCGGGCGGCGTTCGATCGGCGTTCGCCACGAAGACCCTCCAAGAACTTGGCTACACCGACGTGGTCTCGGTGATCGGCGGCTTCAACAAGTGGAAGGACGAGGGGCTCGTCTGGGAGACTCCGCGTGCGATGACCCAGGATCAACGGGTGCGCTACCACCGCCACCTGCTGCTGCCCGAAGTTGGCGAAGCCGGACAGATGAAGTTACTCGACGCGAAGGTTCTGCTCCTCGGTGCGGGAGGACTTGGTTCGCCCGCCGCGCTGTACCTGGCCGCGGCAGGCGTGGGGACCATTGGCATCATTGACATGGACGTGGTGGACTCGTCGAACCTGCAACGCCAGATCTTGCACAATCTTGAGCGCGTGGGCATGCGAAAGGTCGACAGCGCCAGGCTCACGCTTGAGGCCATGAACCCTGACGTCAAGGTCGTCACCTACGACACTCGCCTCGGCGCCGACAACGTCCTGGAGATCTTCGATGGTTACGACGTCATTGTCGACGGCACGGACAACTTTCCGACTCGCTACCTCGTCAACGACGCCGCACTATTGAAGAACATCCCCGTGGTGCACGGATCGATTTTTCGCTTCGAAGGCCAGATCACCGTCTTCAACCCCTACATCGGACCCTGCTACCGCTGCATGATTCCCGAGCCACCGCCCGCCGAGCTCGCGCCGAGCTGCGCCGAAGCCGGCGTGCTCGGGGTGTTGCCGGGGATTGTCGGATCAATCCAGGCCGTCGAAACCATCAAACTGATTCTCGAGCTCGGCGACCCGCTCGTCGGCCGTCTCCTCACCTACGACGCCCTCGATCAGAGTTTTCGCACGTTCAAGGTGCGTCGAGATCCCTCGTGTCCCGCGTGCGGCGAGGATGCTGGTCCGATCGTGATCGCCGAGTACGACGATCTGTGCATGCCGCACCCGGTGAACGCGTAGCGATAGTTCGTTGACCGTGGGGCGTTAGTACCTAATCGGTCATGACCACGATGGTGTTGGCGAACTTGTCGTGCAGCGTCTGCTTGCGCGCGTCGAAGAGCGGAAAGAGGTTGTCGACGAGCGCGTAAAGCCCGGCGAGCAGCACAATGGCGTTGGACCCCTCGACGGCGCCAAAGAGGTCGACAAATGCGTAGATCTCGAGATAGAGGTAGCGGTTGAATGCCTGCAGGCCGGTGATGGAGTGCCCGGTTTTCGCGTCCAGCGTCTGGGAGTGAGCGACACGGTTGCCCACGCTCCGACCGTCGTACAGGGTCCACTGGGTGACGAGGTAGATTCCAAAAATGAGGATGTAGATACTCGAACCGACGTCGTTGCCGAGAACAGATCGGAGAATCAGTTCGGGAATGGCGAGGATCAGGAAATCGATGATCGTGGCGGCGACGCGCACTCCCCAACGAGCTAGTACTTTCTCCGTTAGGGGGTCGAGTACGCCAAGTCTTGCAACTTGGGTTCCGCAGGCGAGGCAGTACGAATCGGATACGTCGGCACCGCATTTTGGACAGTTCATAGTTCAATCATTACGCACTTTCAAAACCGTCGACGAGGTTTTGTCCGAACGGTGCAACATTTAACAGGGCCGTCACGAGATGTCGAGCAGAAACGGGCGATTGGCGCCTCGCGCTGACACGCCTATGTTGAAAGGCTCGTCGCGCAACCAGACGCGAAGCGCACGTTGGCACGCGGTTGATGCCTAGCTGCGAAGATCGAGGCCCAAATCGAGGGCGCTGAACGAATGGGTGAGCGCCCCCACCGCAATGAAATTCACGCCCGTCCTGGCGACCGCGCCGGCACCAGCGAGTTCCATGCCCCCGCTGGCTTCAAGTCGGACTCCCGGCGACTCGCGGGCGATGTTGACTGCGGACTTGATTTCATTCAAGTCCATGTTGTCAAGAAGTATGAGCGAACAATGTGCGCTGAGAGCCTCACGAACCTGCTCGAGCGTGTCGCACTCGACTTCCAGCTCGATGTCTGGATCGGCCGAGCGAACGGCGGCCACGGCTTGGACGATGCCGCCGGCGGCCGCGATGTGGTTGTCCTTGATGAGAGCCGCGTCGCCGAGTCCCATTCGGTGGTTAGTTCCTCCGCCACATCTGACCGCATACTTCTCGAGTTGGCGCAGTCCGGGCGTCGTCTTTCTGGTGTCACGGACCTTGCAGTTGGTCCCCTCCAGCGCGCGCGCCCAGGCGTTGGTTGCAGTGGCGATACCGGACAGATGGGTCATGAAGTTCAACAGGGTGCGCTCGGCGAGCAGCATCGGTCGTAGCGGACCCGCAATCTCGAGAACGACGCTTCCGGGCTCGACCGAGTCACCGTCGTTGCGAACGACGGTGACCCCCGACAGGGGGAAGCCCACCGTCTCGAGGACCACGAGTGCCACCGGGACCCCGCTGACGACGCCGCGTGCTCGGGCGGTCACGTCGCCCACGGCGACTTGGTCGCTAGGAATCGTTGCGTCGCTGGTGACGTCGGGACCAAATCGAAGGTCCTCCGCCAAGGCGAGATCGACAAGGCGTTGCAACTCGAGTGGTTCGATGTCCGCTCTGTTCAGTGTTTCGAGCAGGTTTCGATTCATGTGTCGGCCATTGCTCCAGCCTGGGCGACGACCTCGCCCTCAACGATTTGAAGGCACAGCGGTTGCGCCCAATCGTCGCTGGTCTGTGCAAAGTCACTTCGGCGATGGCACCCGCGACTCTCCTCTCGCATCGATGCCGCGCTGGAGACCAACAGTGAAACGGTGTGCAGATTGGTCGCTTCGAGTGTCGCAAGGTCCAGCGGCGCGAACGGAGCCTCGGGAGTCATTTCGAGCGTTTCGAGAATGCTCCCTAAGCCGGCGCAATTCCTGAGGACGCCGGCGTGCCTCGACATTTGCGCGGCGAGCGCTTCGCGCGTCGCCGGATCGACTCCCGCACCGACGCCGGGTGAGCTGAGGAGCGGCGCCGACAACGTGTCGCGGCGGCTGGACAAGACGTCGGCGAGATGCTGTCCAAGTCGAGCGCCGCTGATCATGGCTTCGGTCAGAGAGTTCGAAGCCAAACGATTGGCGCCGTGCACTCCGGTGCAGGCGACCTCTCCCACCGCGTAGAGTCCGTGCAGCGAAGTGTTGCCGTCGAGGTCCGCGCGGATGCCTCCACACGCGTAGTGGGCTCCCGGAGCGATTGGAATCGGTTCACTGGCCGGGTGAACGCCCAGACTCCGACAGATTTCGACGGTGGTCGGGAACTCCTCCTCCAGGCGTCGTGCTCCCACTCCTCGGGCATCGAGCCACAGATGAGTCGAGGGGCCGTCGTTCGAATTCATGCGCTGCAGCATTGTGAACGAGACAACGTCGCGCGGAGCGAGATCACCCAGAGGATGGTGGCCACGCATCACCGATCTTCCGTGTACGTCGGTGATGGTTCCACCCGCGCCGCGAAGTGCCTCGGTGATGAGGGGTGATTGGCCACGCCGACCGGGAACGTAAAACACGGTTGGATGAAATTGGACGAACTCAATGTTTGTGAGCTCCGCCCCGGCTCGAGCCGCGAGACCCAGTCCGTCTCCGGTCACTTCTGCAGGATTCGTTGATGAGGCGTACGCCTGACCAAAGCCTCCGGTCGCGAGGACGACCGCGCGCGCCGTTATGGCACCCGTGTCGAGCGGCTGAGTGCTCACGCGGCCCACACGCCCGGCGATGATTCCCACCACGTCGCCGGCGGCGTCCTTTAGGACGTCGATGGCCGCCGTGTTCTCCAGGATTTCCACGTCAGAGTCAAGCACCGCCTGGCGAAGTACCCGGTGGAGTTCAGCTCCGATCGCGTCGCCGCCGGCGTGGACGATTCGACGATGAGAATGGCCTCCTTCGAGGCCGAGGGGTCCATTATCGAAGCGGGCGCCGAGCCCGCAGAGCGACCGAACGGCTTGCGGTGCGGCCGTCACCAGCTCGCGAACTGATGACTCAACGGCGAGCCCCGCCGCGGCGACGAGGGTGTCCGAGACGTGGGCATCCAACGAGTCCGATAGGTCCATCGCTGCCGCGAGGCCACCCTGGGCGAGGGGAGTGGAACCACTGAGAAGATCACCCTTGCAGATCAAGAATACTTTTCGACCTATTTTTGACGCGGCCAACGCCGCACTGAGTCCCGCAGCTCCCGTGCCGACGATGACAATGTCGGTGTCGCGGTTCCACGAGAGATTCACTGCGGGCAGGAACCGGGGAGGTGGCAAGCTCATTCGCCCCCCAGTGATGACGCGCCGACGGCGATCATTGCTTCGACCGCGCGACGGGCCCGTGTGGCAATCTCGGCGTCAACCTCCACTTCGGTCGTTCCGTCGCGAAGGCAGCGCAAGAGCACTTCGGGCGTCGTCATCTTCATGTACACGCACTCCGCTTTCGCGTTCACCGGCTCCCACTGCACCGAGGGATTGGCCTTTCGCAACTGATGCAGCATGCCGGTTTCGGTTGCGACGAGCACCGAGCGCGCGCGAGTGGTTCGCGCCCGTTCGAGCATCGCGCCAGTGGAAAGCACGTGGGTCCGCTCTGCGGGAAGATCATCGGTTCCCGACAGCCACAGTGCCGGCGTCGCACATCCACACTCGGGGTGGATGAAGAGTTCGGACTCCGGAGCGGCCGCGGCCTTGCGGCGGAGATCTTGCGGGCTTATGCCGGCGTGGACGTGGCACTCGCCCATCCAGATATGCATATTCTCCCTCTTCGTTGCTCTTTGCACGTGCGCGCCAAGGAACTGGTCGGGCAGAAACAGAACCTCTTGATCGCTCGGTATGCCCGCCACGATTTCCACGGCATTCGCGGACGTGCAGCACAGATCGCTCTCGGCCTTCACCTCGGCGCTGGTGTTCACGTAGGCCACCACCACGGCTCCGGGGTGCTGGGACTTCCACTCGCGCAACTGGTCCGCGTCGATGCTGTCGGCGAGCGAGCAGCCAGCCCGGGGTTCGGGTATCAGGACCGTTCGCTCGGGTGCCAGGATCTTCGCGGTCTCGGCCATGAAATAGACGCCCGCGAAAACGATGGTCGAAGCACTGCTTTGGGCGGCGATTCGAGAAAGCGCGAGCGAATCGCCGACATGGTCAGCCACGTCTTGGATCTCGGGGCGTTGATAGTTGTGCGCGAGGATGATGGCGTCGCGTTCTCTGGCGAGCCGTTTCACTTCGTCGGACCACTCGCGAAGCGAGATATGGTGCGAGCCGATCTCTGTGGTTTCCAAAATCTGACCTTGCTGGGAGTAGTAGATCGACGCAAACTTCAGGTCCATTTACTGAGGCGGATATATCCATGCACAGAGGTTTTCGCCTAATAGGCGAAAACCTCTGATTTAAGTTACCATGAGTCGTGGACGTTCGTCAAAATTCAGATGAATCCTCAAACGCTCGGACAAGTGAGGGTGATGAGACGAGCGAACTCAGTGGGCGGTTCCGCCATGAAGTGCTCGCCGCCGTCTTTCAGGTCCGCGACGGTCGGCTGCATTCACTCTTGTGGCGAAGAGCACGAGAGCCCTTCGGTGGGTTTTGGGCGTTGCCGGGTGGGCCGCTCAGCGACGTTGAGCGGCTGGGATCATCCCTCGGGCGCCATCTCGCCTCCAAAGTTGACCTCACCGATGTTGCATACCTCGAGCAGTTGGAGACCCGTAGCGACGTTGGACGAGATCCGCGGGAACGGACAATCGCGACCGCCTACATTGCTCTGGTGTCGACTGATCTGAACCCCTCGGTACCGAGCGATACGGCGTGGTTTGCGGTCGATGAGCTTCCGCCCACCGCATTCGATCACGCGTCGATTATTCGTTCCGGCCGCGAGCGTCTTCGGGCCAAACTCACCTACACCAATGTGGGTTACGCATTGGTGCCCGGCGTCTTCAGTATTGCGGAGTTGAGAACCGTGTATGAGGCGTGCCTCGGCCACGCGATCACTTCGACGAATCTGCAGAGGGTCCTCTTGCGCCGAGAGATTATTGAACCCACCAACGCCGTCTTGTCACCCTCCTCATCGGGCGGTCGACCAGCGGCGCTCTACCGATTCACCGATCGAACTCTATTGGTGACGGACCCCTTTGCGATGTTTCGCCCTCCCAATCGAACAGCGAAGATGACGAAGATCTCACCGTGAGAGAGATACCTCCGCGCCAATAATTGAGTCAACGTCGAACGCGTCGGCGGCCACCTTCGGTTCGCTTGCATTTCGGGTTCTGGCTTCGTAGCCTTCAGCGCTTGGAATCGGACCTGCGACGTTGTGAACGTCTTCTCTCGCTGGTTCATCTGGGTGGTCATTGGACGCAATTGATGCAGAGCACGATCGCCACCGTGCGACGCAATCCAGTTGCTATGAAGGGGACGATTTGCACGGTGACGTTATCGACACGGCCAGAATGGTCGGAGGATTGGCGGGCTGCGGGGACGACGTCTTGGGTTTGGCAAAGGCGATTGCCCAATGATGATAAGTCGTGTGTGATGCTGAAACCCTCACTTTGGCCACCATCTTGTAGTTGCCAGGAGAGATTGCCATCGAGAATGAGCCGCCGGTTCCGCGAATGGTCAAACGCTCGACATTGCCGTTGCCCGCCGTGAGGCTTATGGACACGGGAGCGACGACGCCCGGTTGTCCGTTCACGACACAGCCCGAAACTCGACCGGTAACTAGTGCGCTCGGCGAGAGCGAACCCGAGCCTTGCGCGTAGGGGTGAACGAACACAAACAGGACTACCAACACGAGCAGGAGTGCCAACAGGTAGAACAGCGGGTTCAGCTTTTCGCGCTTCAACCGATTGGCGGGGGTTGGAAGTTTGCGCCGTTCACTCGCCAGATAGTAAATCGCCATGCCCAGTCCTATCGGGGTGAGAAACACTGTGAAGAGGATCAGCAAGAGTAACCAGGCTGTCTTCGTCAGACCGGGCCCCGAGAAGTCGGAGGCGGGTCGCGACGCAATGTCATAGAACGTCCAGATGATGAAGACGAACAGTAAAAGCATCACCACAAGCACAACGGGAAGTGTTGGTCCGAAGACAGCCGCACTCATAACGCTGACGTCCCTTCAATCGGAAAGAGAAACTTCATGTTCGTTAGCTCTGGATGGCAGCCCTCCAGGATCTCCGAGCATCGCCTACCGTCAGGTGGCTGTTCCCCAAGGTATACCTTCAAGGCTGGTCGTCCAGTTCCGGAGTCGTGCGAGGTGCGAGACACGGCTACGGCCCCAGCGAAGCGGTGGGCGCTACCGCGGTCGTCGAGTTCACGACCGCGGTAGCGACGTACGACGTCCACGTCGTTACCGTTGAGGCCCCGGTGGAGGGATCGATGGCCACCGTCTGTTCACCCAAGAGGGCGCTGGTCGTCGGATTGAAGATGAGCACATAGCGCTCTTCGGAACCCCGCGAGGGATCACTTGACGCCGCCGAGTAGGCGAGTCCGATGCCCGTTCGACCCAGGTGGTCCTTCGTTGGTCCGAGCAACTCCACTCCGGGAATCTTCGTGGCGACGCGAAAGAGAGCCGCCCGAAGGGCCGGCGGCGCGTCGGTCTCTCGCAGGAGATCGCCGACCTGCACGAAGTCCTCGCTCGGTCCCTCCAATCCTCCCTCGATTGTCCGGCGGGCGATCAACGCCGCCAACTTCGTCGGGTTGGTTGGCAGGGCCCACAGATTGGTCGGTCCGTCGGCAAGTTTCTTCGCGCCGAAGGTCTGGTCTGTCGTCAACCGCGCCAGTGACCGTGAACCCGAGAGGACCCAGTTGACGTGGTCGTGGGCCGTTGGAAACGTCGGGTCGGACCAGGTTTGCAGTAGTCGCCCCGAGCCGTCTGGGCCGACCCAGATCTGGCGCTGGGAAACATAGTTCACCAAGTAAGGGTGGTTGAGTAGTTGGGCGTACTCGACCGAATCAGATGAAAGTGAATTGGTGTATTGGAACTGGCCTGGCACCGGTGCCCCGATCCTCGGCAGTGTCGCAGCAACGTTGGAAAGGCGTAAGAGGACCGCCGTCGCAGGCGTCGATTGGCCCACGATCTCGAACAGGACCAGGGCTGTCAACAGGACCGCCGTCAGCGCACCGACCGCAATCGCCACTACTGTTCGGGGCCGCCGGACCGTGGCCCGTGGACTCGGCGTGGCGAGTATGCGGTCGAGCAGTCGACGGGCGGAGTCTGCGTCAATTGACGGAACCTCGTAACGGGCGACGGGATTGGCCTCACGAATGAGTGATTCGATAGTCATAGTCATGCCGTCGCTTCCTTCGGGGTAAGTGGAACATCAGTGAGCGCAGAGGGCGTTGGTCTTGTCGAGGCATCGACCGACACGTCAATGTCGTCGCGAACACGGTTGCGAGCGCGCTGGTAGCGAAGTTCAAAGGCGTTCAAGCTGCAGCCCAGTACGGCCGCCGCGTCGGCGTGGGAGAGTTCGTCCCAGAGCACGAGCTGGAGACACTCACGATCGAGGGTCTTCAATTTGGCCATGGCCGTGAGCACGAGGTCATGGCGTGGGTCTGGGGCCGAGGATGACGTTGCCTCGACCGAAAACTCCTCGTCGGCGAGTTTCGCACGAAGGCGACCCTGACGGGCACGACTGCGAGTGTGCTCGGCGACACAACGTCGTGCAAGACCAAAGAGCCAGAGCCGGTCGTCGGGTGGCGCCGGCACCCTCTCGAATCTCCGCCAGGCGACAACGAAAACGTTGACGACAACAACCTCGACTTCGTCTCTCGGCACTCGGCGAACTACGTACGAAGCTATATCGCGAAAGTGGATCGAGTACGTACGCTCGAAACCCTTCGCTCGGTCGCTGCTCACGTTGGACTCCTATGACGTCTAGGACCGGTGTGGATCACGTCTACACATGTCCGGAGGCGAAGGAAATCCGTCACGATCTTGGTCGACAACTCCTTGTGGCCGTGAAGGCATCGGCGCCACCCCGGGGTTGTGGGGTCTTAAGAATGGACGTCATCGACGTGCGCACGGCGATGGGTCGAACGTCTGGCGCAGCGGGCTATGGACAGGGTGGTATCGACCACAGCGGCCAGTAGGGAGGTCAGGGGCGGTATGGTTGCCATCTCTACCAGAGAGTTACACTGTTTTGTACTGATTTCGGATTCCAGGATCCTCTACGCGGGGCGCTGGCACGGCGCACCATCGCTTGTCCGAACTCGCTCGATCACTCTTGGGCTTGGGGGCACTGTCAGGTATCGATCGCTCGTCAGGATCATTGTTCACTTACGCGGCCGATCGTCGTGACGAAAGGTGCGTCCGCGTCCTTGAACAGAGCGGCCCAGGGTCGGTAGCCCGCTAATCGAAGTTCTGACGGATTATGACGCTACGTGGACATGTGTAATCGTGGACCAAGCGGCTCGCGATCGGAAGGGGTGGTGAATGGCTCAGAAGAAGTGGAGTGATTCAGCGTTCGATTGTGATCGACGTCAGCCCGATGACGTTCGTTGGTCAGATACTCCTGTACAGGTCTGGTCTCACAGTGGGGGCAATCGAATGGATGCATCCTCAGGGACAGAGGCGTCCATGGCCAACACGAGAATCTTCTCGGCGAGCTCCTGAAGTGGATATCAAAATGTCACGGGTGCCCTTCGGACCAACATCTTGTGCTCGAGAGAGAACGGGGCGACGTCGGTTAATGCGTTTGAGGGGACTACTAACTCTGGGCAGCCTCTTCGCCGTGTCACTCGTGCTGTGGTCGCTGGTGGCGCTAGAACTCGCGCATCAAACTCGAACGGGGCTTCCACTCGACTTCGAAGTGTATCGCGACGCCGCCACCAGTATGCTGCACGGGGGAGCCACGTACCACGCGAGATTCACTTTTGCGCACCTCAACTTTACGTACCCTCCCTTCGCGCTCCTGCTTCTCAGCGCCCTCACCGTGCCCTCACCGTTGGTCATGCTGGTCATCTGGTGGTTACTCAATTCCCTAGCCCTCGTCGCCTTCGTAGTACTGGCTCTGCGGTCGATCACTGGACTTTCCCGTCGAACTGCTGTCGTGGCGGCGCTCGCCATCGGTGGCGCTTCGTGCCTGTTCCTGGAGCCGGTTCGAAGCAACATGGACTTTGGACAGATCAACTTCTTCTTGATGCTCGCGATTCTCGTGGACGTCACTCGAGTGAGGTCATCATCACGCGGAGTGCTGACGGGGCTCGCCGCGGCCGTCAAACTCACGCCCTTGATCTACATCACCTATTTCGCGGTCATTCGAAGTCGTTGTTCGGTACTGAGGGTCTCGGGTGCTTTCGTCGCAGCGGGCGCCGTCGCGTGGCTCGTCCTACCGTCGGATTCGGCGCTGTTCTGGTTCCATCAAGCGATTAGCCCGGGTCATAAGGGCGGGGCAATCGGCACCGCAAACCAGTCGTGGTTCGGACTTGTAGGTCGTTTCTCATCGACTCTCGGATCATCGACAACCACTGTGTGGCTGGCGCTGAGCGTGGCAACCTTCTTGGTGGGACTCTATTTAGCGAGGCGTTACGTGGCTTCCGATCGTCCCATCGAGGCTCTTCTCGCGTTGGCGTTGACGGAACTCCTCGTAAGTCCCATTTCCTGGACGCACCACTGGTCGTGGATCATCCTTCTGCCGGTGATATTGGTCGCGAGATGGCGTCAAGATCGTTGGGTGGGTGGCGCAATGTTGTTATTGCTCATCGTGGGAGCGACCGCTCCTTATCGATGGCATCGCTATCGCTGGTACGCCCACGGGCATCTCTCCATTCTCCCCGGTTTCTCGTTGCTCTTTGCGGGCGCTGTGCTCATGATCGCCATGGCAGGGACGGAGTGGCAGCGGTCCAGGCGCGAGAGACGAGCCACGCTGCTCAGCGATAATCCGACCACGGAGGAGTCCGCGG
>Ga0182014_10000243_pt1 | contig 69341 bp, 56 predicted proteins | sample 612S2DmetaG_FD_120489 | JGI IMG/M metagenome (GOLD analysis project Ga0182014, IMG submission 120489) | Permafrost microbial communities from Stordalen Mire, Sweden - 612S2D metaG | ecosystem: Environmental > Terrestrial > Soil > Wetlands > Permafrost | place: Sweden: Stordalen | collected...
ACCGCTGACGGATTCGAGACAGCTGATGGAATTGCAACTGCTGATGGATCCGAGACAGCTGATGGAATTGCAACCGCTGACGGATTCGAGACAGCTGATGGAACTGCAACACCTGACGGAACTGCAACACCTGACGGAACTGCAACACCTGACGGAACTGCAACACCTGACGGAACTGCAACACCTGACGGAACTGCAACACCTGACGGAACTGTAACATTTGACGGAACTGCAACACCTGACGGAACTGTAACATTTGACGGAACTGCAACACCTGACGGAACTGCAACACCTGACGGAACTGCAACACCTGACGGAACTGCAACACCTGACGGAACTGCAACACCTGACGGATCCCCGTTATATAGGTATGCTGTCACTGATACAGCTGTCAAAGATACTACAAGGAATCCCACTAGCAAAATAGGCAGTACCTTTTTTATTCTATTAACTGATTGTTTCAACAATTTCACCTTTTTATATTGTTCAAATTGAAACTAGATGCGGATTTAGGAGAGTTTATTTTCTGATCCTTTATCATTTGTTTTTTGATTTACTCTCCATTGGCAGATGTAAAAAACATAGTTTAATTTTATAAAATATGTTTGTTAATATTACATTGTTAATCATCCACTCATGAATAGGACTTATGCGCTCAAAATAAAAACAAAGCATTGAAAGCACTACAATATCTTTTATAAATATTGTGATTTTGATAGTTTTAGGTCGCAGGCTACTTGTTGTTTTTCAGTTCAACCGCATAAGTGCTACAAAATATGTTACTTAAAACATAACGTTGCTTATAAAATCTAAGAATATATCACTTGTAATTCTGCATTTAAAAGCGGTGTTGTTGCACGATTATTCAATAGTAGCAACAACTATCTCAGCCGCCCCCCGTCCCAATGGTAAGCAGGCTCGTAGAATCCAAACATTATATCTACCCCCCATTGATTCAACTTTATTTAGCATTCATTTTACATATTTGAGAATGTGAATTTTTTAAGGTTATATTGTATGTAATTCCAGAATAAAACCTTTCATCCACCTCCAATAATGATTCCTTCATAGCAATTATTTTGAGAAATTATCCAGTTACTTATTTTTGTTTGAAGAGAAGATATTTGGTTGCTATAAAGTACAATTACAAATATATTCACAAATAATATAAAACAGATAGAATACTAGATTCTTAATAGTAATAAGCTCTGAATAAACGAGCAAAATAGTCGGTCGATAAAACACGCAGGTTTCAATATTTAGAGTCTAGTCACTGATTATATAGCTTGTTTTTGAATATCACATTTGTATAGGACCAGATTTGGAGTGACCTAGCTCACTTCATGTTCTACATCGAGCAGAAAAAAAATCAATATGGCTCTAACAACGAAAATAAGGTAAAAGGATAAAAATATTGAGGCTTTGTTTCCTTTCGTCCATATTTCCTTTGTTTCCATAGTTCATTTATTGATAGAGTGTAATTATTTTTAGTGACAATGATAGGAGATCTCGATCTACATCTCATTTTTTTTGCGAGAATCCTGTTCAAAACCTTTACTGATAATTTCTGTATTTGACACAATTTTTTTCTTGTTCATTGTATTTGATTTTAAAGATATCTTCCACTATCCTTAAAGTACTCTTTTTATTTTAGTCGAATACCCAGCAGCTTTTTGTGGGAATATACAATGCTCTGAGAGCTGTTATTAACTAACATAGTTATATTTTAAGTTACTTTTGTACTATAAAATGTAAATACGGCATGCAAATAATTGTACATGAGATAAGAGATCACATGTTTTTTTGTATGAAGTATTGAAAAAAATTTGATAATGATAGAAATAAATATTTCAAATTTATATCCTTTGAAATTTGAAATATTTGAGAAGATTTAGATAAACTCATAATTTTTACGAGTCATTTCTATATTATTTATAAGCATATGATGTAAATTTGTGGTATATCTAAATTCTCTATGATATAAACACATCACTCGTGTATAATATGGATTATGTTGCCATAAATTGAAAACACGAAGTGAGACAACAGAGTATAGATATCCTTTCAACCAAAAAATAAAACCGTATATTTTTGATATTAATAGAGTTGTTAATTTCATTCTTGGAAGAACCATATTCCATTATTAAATATCCTGTTTTCACTCTGTCTGTATTATTCCTCTCCCATTTCTTTTCTGAATTCTATATAATCTCTCTCGACTTCTTCGAGTTCGTACTCCATTTAATCCCCCATTATGTTCCGATAATACTATTTTATTTTTTTGTTAATTCCAACTTTCTGCACATGTACACAAGAATGCCATCTATTCTATAAATGTTGAAAATTAATCTAACTTCCAGTTACTAATAATGAGCAAATTGGCACACAAATTAGTGATCTATGCCTATCTGCAGAATATTGGTTTATGTATAGGTAACCCTATTTTAAATATGCCTTAGTCCCCATTTTGGAAAACGCTTTTAACTTATATAAATGTTACTGTCAACCCATATGTAAATATACCCCATGCAGACGTTGACATTTCTTACCTTATTTGTAGTATTGTGTGAAACGATAAGATATTTTTAAATGAAAGTTGTGGTATTTTTTGTTTTCATGTGTAAAAATTCAAAACCTGAACTCGTCCTGGGTATCAGGAACCTTGCAGGTTTGGAAGCCTGTTCTCTCTATGCGGATGCTGTCTATTTTTCAATCGACAGACTCAACTTGAGAGCAAGAGCAAAAGAGATTACGCTGGAAAACTTGGAAAATTTTGTTTGCGAAGTGAAGGCTAGAGGGCTAAAAGCTTATCTTGCTGTAAACTCGACAGTAAATGAGGATAGTCTTTGGGATGTATCGGAAGTAGTAACTACAGCTGCAAGGGTAGGGGTAGATGCTATTATAGCCTGGGACATGGCTGTGATCTTGAAAGCACGAGATACAGGCCTTAAAGTCCATGTCTCAACGCAAGCGAATATTATGAACCATAAGACTGCAGAATTTTACAGAACTCTGGGGGCAGAACGCGTCGTACTTTCAAGAGAACTTTCTATTAACGAGATAACGAAAATAATTCAAAAAACAGAAGTAGAGATCGAAACTTTTGTCCATGGTGCAATGTGCATGGCAATTTCAGGTTGGTGCCATTTATCAGCTTACGCGCTTGGGAAATCCGGAAACTGTGGAGAGTGTACACAGCCATGCCGATGGAAATGGGAGCTTCATGGAGAAAACGGACTTGTTGCAGAGAGCTTGGGAAAATACCTCCTCAGTGCAAAAGACCTCTGCATGATAGAGCACGTTCCAGAACTGATTAAAGCCGGAATAAATTCCTTTAAGGTTGAAGGACGGTTGCGAGATCCAGGTTATCTTGAAGTTGTCTCTCGTTGCTATAGGGAAGCTATCGAAGCTTTCAGAGAAGGAAATTATAATCTGGAAAAAGTAGAGGTCTGGAAACTAGAACTGGCCTCTGTTTATAATAGGGGCTTTTCTACAGGCTTTTACTTTGGGTCTCCAGATTTCGATAATTTTTCTTCTGGAAAAGATATGAATGCTTCCAGAAAGAAACGTCTTGCGGTGGGAGTGGTTGTGAACTTTTATCCAAAACAGATGGCTGCAGCAATAAAGCTTCTTGAAGAAGGGATAAAAATCGGAGATGAAATAATTATTGAGGGAAGCACAACCTATTTGAAGCAGCAAGTAAAATTCCTGATAAAGCATGGGAAAAACCTCACAAGAGCTGAAAAAGGAACTGAAGTAGGTCTTTCTGTTGAGGGCATAGTTAGAAGAAATGACCGTATTTTTATAATAAGATCAAAATGATATTAATAGTAATTATATTTTGGATCTCTTCTATTACAGAAAATAAGCAGTATGTAGAATCCGGAAATAATCTCATCATCTACACCATTATATATAAATAATATTGTTATTAACCCTGTTTGATTAAAGAACTCCACCTTATCAAATATTATCTATTAATAATCGTGTTTTTGGATTGATAAACGACTATAATTAAAAAGTATTCTTGATTTAGAAGCAGCTGGCTACCCTATATAAAACACTTCTTCACGATGAAAAGTCAGTTAAAAAAGAATTTCTTGACTAAGAACATTATTTCTGTTCATTCAGAGCCAGAAAGGTGGTACCTTGATAAGCGTCAACGAAATGGGATCATATGTCATGGAAGAGATGCTCGACTGGAGCGAAGACCTGAACACCGAAGTTACAAAGCTCAAAAATGGGGCTACAGTTATTGACTGCGGAGTTAAAGAAGATGGTGGATATGAAGCCGGGCTGTACATCGCAAGACTCTGCCTGGCTGACCTTGCTGACCTACAATATACTACCTTTGATCTGAAAGGTCTCAAGTGGCCTGCCATTCAGATAGCAACTGACAATCCGGTGATTGCATGTATGGCCTCCCAGTACGCAGGCTGGAGTATATCTGTAGGAGATTACTTAGGAAAGGTTTCGGGTCCTGCGCGTGCACTCGCATTAAAACCCCGAGAACTCTATGAAGGTATAGGATATGAGGATGACTTCCAAGCTGCAGTTCTGTTCATAGAATCCAATAAGCTACCTGACGAAAGAGTAGTCGAGTACATTGCAAAGAACTGCAGCGTGGACCCTGAAAACGTAATGATTGCAGTTGCTCCTACAGCCTCTATTGCCGGCTCTGTCCAAATTTCGGCCCGTGTCTTGGAAACTGGGATCCACAAATTCAAGTCAATAGGCTTTGACATCAATTGCATTAAGAGTGGATATGGTGTTGCCCCCATTGCTCCTGTCGTAGGGAACGACGTTCAGTGCATGGGTTCAACCAATGACTGTGTGATTTACTGCGGCGAAGCAAACTATACAGTGTGCTTTAATGGAGAACTGGCCGAACTTGAAGAATTAGTAAAGCAAGTGCCTTCCATAAATTCCCATAATTTCGGAAAACCTTTATATCAGACCTTCAAAGAAATAGATTTTGACTTTTTGAAGGTTAATGAAGATATTTTTGCGCCTGCTAGACTTAATGTAAACGACCTTAATAGCAAAAAAACGATCTCAAGCGGCGAGTTATATCCAGAGATTTTGTTTCAGTCTTTTGGAATAAAACAGGTATAAATGCATTTGCCCTTTTTTAAATGTAGAACACTCTTTTTTTCAGTCTTTTTTCTTTTTTTGTTCCCATTGCCATCCTATACTTAGTAATCTCTAAATATAGAGTATTCAGATTCACCTCTATTTTTTCCCGCGGGAATCCTGGCCAAATATTTCTCGCTAATTTCTTTTACAGATGCACTATAGAACAACAAACCAAAAATTGGGGTTATCGAATTCTCCATAATCAATGACTTAATTATATCAAATCAGTTTTATATATCACTTGAATAGAAGCTGAAACCCACTTTATGTATATGTACACAAGAATGCCATCTATTCTATAAATGTGACAATAGCTTAAAAATTAATTTAGCTTTAAAGAAATAATAGTGGTCGAATAAAGCATACAAATTCTACATCTGTGTACATCAGCAAGATCCCGGCTGAAAAAATTTGAAAAAGGTTTAGGTGAATTTTGAGACAAAAATTTCCAAAAGGGAAGGGTATTTTTTTTAGATCACCTAAATTATTTCCCTTCTCTTTCTTTCCTGTACTTGCACATGGCTCTGACAAAGCCATTGAATGGGGGAGACGGCCTGCCCGGTCTCGACCTGAACTCAGGATGGAACTGAGAAGCAAAGAAGAAAAGCTTGCTAGGGATCTCAGCAATCTCCATTCTATTTTTGTTTTTGCCGGAAAATATAATTCCAAAAGATTCCAGCTTGTCAACAAACTCTGGATTAACCTCGTATCTATGACGATGGCGCTCGACAATGTAATTATTCCCATAAAGCTTTGCGGCAGTTGAACCTTCTTTGAGGAAAGCTTCGTAGTCACCTAGGCGCATAGTACCTCCCATCTCAGCAATACCTGTCTGTTCCGGAAGAATATCAATCACTGGATAGGGGGTATCTTCATCAAACTCCGTGCTGTTTGCTTTTCTGAGGTTAACCACATTTCTTGCAAACTCAATAACTGCAAGCTGCATACCCAGGCAGATCCCAAGGAAAGGAATATTGTTTTCCCTTGCAAATTTGATTGCCAGCATCTTGCCTTCAGTCCCACGCTCGCCAAAACCACCAGGTATAAGAATTCCATCAAACAGAGGGAGCTTTTGAACCGCATCAGGGTCTTCTTCCAGGGTTTCGGATTCAACCATATTGACCTCAACTCTGCATCCACTATCAACGCCTCCATGCTTGACAGCTTCAAGGATACTAAGGTAAGAATCTTCAAGGTTGGTATATTTTCCGACAATTGCCAATTTGACCTCTTCTGTGGTGGACTTCATCCTTGCGACCATATCTCTCCATTCATAGTTCTCTACACTAGACTCAAGTTTCAGGTGTTTCATAAGCTGGGTGGTTAGTCCCTGTTCTTCGATGAAAAGAGGTACTTCATAGATGTCATTGGCATCATAGGCACTAATAACCAGTTCCTGAGGCACGTCACAAAAAAGGGAGATTTTTTCCTTGGCGCTTTCCTGGAGAGGAGACTTCGACCTTGTAACAATCACTTCAGGGCTCAGACCAAGCGCCCGGAGTTCTTTTACAGAATGTTGGGAAGGTTTTGTCTTCTGCTCACCCTGTAAGTCTTCCACTACCAGGGTTACATGAGTAAACACAATATTTTCAGGAGGCTCTTCCCTGTGCATCTGACGGGCAGCCTCAAGGAAAGGCATGCTCTCAATATCCCCTACAGTACCTCCAATTTCCACAAGGCAGATATCAGCTCCACTCCTGGCTGCAACCTTTCGTATCCTGCTCTTAATCTCGTTTGTAACATGAGGGATGATCTGAACGGTTTTTCCTAGATAATCCCCCCTTCTTTCTTTGGTAATTACTTCCTGGTAAATTTTACCTGTGGTAAGATTGTGGTCCCTGGTAAGTTCAGTGTCAAGGAAACGCTCGTAATTTCCGAGATCTAGGTCAACTTCACCTCCGTCCTTAAGCACAAAAACTTCCCCATGCTGATAGGGGCTCATGGTACCTGCATCAATATTGATGTAAGGGTCGATCTTTATAGCCGTAACTTTAAAACCTTTATTTTTAAGGTTCCTGCCAATGGATGCGATGGTAATGCCTTTTCCAAGTCCACTCATCACTCCACCGGTAACTACTATATACTTCATGGGTAAGTTTCCTCGACAATTTTTTAATAGAAGTTTTGAACCAAAAGGATAATCACATTAACTTAAACTAAAATAATAAGATGAACGGTTTTTCTGAAATATCTCATGGAATATTTCTGTAAAAACATAACACCAATATCCTCATGATATAAAAAACACTCTCTAATTTAACATGAAAGTACGTGACTGAAATGGACCCTCACATGCTCTTTCCACCTTTTTAACCCCTTATTGAGATTCTTTTACTAATTATGTTTACACTGCATCAACATCTAATATCTCAGTCTCAGTTTCAATCTTCCTCTTTTGAATTGCTCCCCTTTTTAGATCCTCTTTCATCTTTGTATATCTCGTCATTTGTAGTCATATTCCATAAACTGTGACAATTTTCCTTGCCAACGCAATAAATGATTTTGCATATCAAATTGATTTATTCTTTCAGTTAAAAATTTTCTTAATTCACTACCTTTCTTTAATTACTGCTGCTATCCATCTGTATTAAAATCCACCTTGATATGTTTGGTCCTATTTTTGGGCTGACCATCTGGTTCCTTAATATATCAGTTATTCCTAAAGGATGTTCTTTTATTGCTCTTTTCATTGTTGCATCATAACTTTTTGATTTTGTTCCAAAGTATCATCTGTCTCTGTAAACCACTTCATTTTTTTATGATAAATCTACACTCAAATCATGAGTGATGCAGTTGTTGTTTTGAATCTTTCTGATTAGCTCATAATAACTGTCTATTAAATGGCATGAAGTTTATATCCAAGTGTGACTTACCGTCCTTTTTTGTCCAATTTCCGTCTCTGTTTCTCCTTATCTTTACTTCATTTTCTCGAGATTTATCTATTTTTGCATATCCAAGATCTGGATGGATAAAAATAGCGTCCTGAATTAGTCCTGTTTTTATTTCAGACAAAGGTTATCAAGTTGGCTTTCCAACTATCCTCTAATTTATTCTTCTTTGCAGTTATCAATAATTTATTTTCTGAACGATCAGAATATGACACTTTCTGGTATGTACAAAGGGAAATCAATAAATTTTCTGAAAGAAATTCGATTAATTAATTGTTTCTCAAGTTCAAAGTCGGAAAGACCATGCGATTACTGTAAAAAAAGCATTTTTAACGTTAAGATTAATTCAGCTTCAGGGCTTCCCAAAGAAAACTGTTTTGTCCAGATGCATGGATACAAATATGATATGAAAAGATTTCCAATCAATTCAGGAATCAATTTCAGCAAGTTTGTCTCCAACTGACTTTAGACATTTTGATTATCCTTAAAGAGCAAAATAAGTACGATTTTTCATGAATAAAAATTATTGTAAATATATTTAAACTCTCCAATACTCAAATGCAGAGAAGCTTATCAAAATTCTCAGTAACTTTTCATCTACTCAAAATAAGTTGGATGACATCTATTTTGACGTAAGGTATATTTCTATTGCTAATTAATGTGATAACAAAAGTTAATTGATGTGATAGCAAAAAACATGATTAATAGCTAACGATTAAAAAAGTTACAAAAGATTCATACAATGTATCTTGAAAAAGAGATTATAGCGTCCAAAAAAAGCTTTACCATAGCGGGGGATGGATTCGAACCATCGGTCTACGGGTTATGAGCCCGTCGGGATCTCCTGGCTACCCCACCCCGCTACAGGGTTATTCGTAATGTCATTTTATTGGAGCAGATATCTGAAAATACCAGCTATCTATTAAATAGTTTTCGCTTGATGTTCTAGTTTCGAGGGTGAATCTCAAATTAGCTCTCAAAATCCGTGATCTAATTTGACAATTGTTTTTGCAAATATCCTTCGAATAAAATTTTACTTTAAAATTCTTTTTGTGATTCTGTAAGCACCATTAATAGATATGCAATGACGTTCAGGAGTAGTAAATATTCCACTCCTCGGTCTCATTCTACTTACTTCAGATTTTACTTCATCCTTAATATGTCTGATCTCTTTTTGCATTTACTCTTTTTTGTAGAGTTCTTTGAATGAATAATCTCTAATCTGTAGGTTTTTCAGATAATCCGACCTGTACTATTTTCCCATTATGCCACAGGAAACTGAGTTTATCTTTCATTTTTGATTTGATATCTTACCTTGTTTGCTATTTTATTGCACAAGTGGTCTATTCTTTTAATCTCTTCTTCCTATTGTTTACGGCATTTGATGCAAGAGAGATGACTGATTTTGCCTTAAGATGGCACCATATATACGCATGATTAAGGAACGAATCATAACCTCCGTCGATAGAATGTGATTAGATATCAGCATTCTTTTTTTACAAAGCTTCTATGTGTTTAATAAATTCAAGAGAATAAAAGGCAAGATCATTAATATAAGTCCTGAAAACAGGATAAGTTCTAAACATTGTGATGTACGTTCTAGCAATTTTACATTCATAACGAGGATTATAATCAGAATTGCTTCATATCTTTAAGCTCCGACTGGGGTGAACTCGATCTTACATTTCCTTTCTGACGAGAGTTGGAGGATTTTTTTACTAACTAACATCATTATCTCATTGATTTCTTCCTCTCCGAGCCTGTAATTCACAAAATGATGAAAGATTCCGCCTGAATAAGTTTTATCTGGCTATTTTCATAAAAATAGATATAGAATAGCTTATTCCTTTGTCAAGTGACAAAAAAATGGTTTGATCATACTAAAGTTTTCTGAAACATTTCACAACAAAGGGTATTATATATCTCGTAGCTGTAGCAGTGGTGAAAACTTTACCGACAACCATTATTAATCGACTTATGAACTATTAAGTTTGCAAAAAGTCGGTTAATAGATTTCTATTTTTTATTAATTTATGGGTTCTTGATTAATTGTAGTCAATTGCCAGCGGAATTAATTTTAAATTTTAAAGAACTCATAAAGCATTAAAAAATATCTTAAGTCATTAAAACACTTCGGAATATATTTTATAATGTGTTATTCTCCTGCGCTTTCTACTCCTACGACACTCAAGAATCTCTTGACCACCGATTCATTAACCAACTTCAGTAGTGTCTGTCTATCTTTTGTAGCGCTGAAAACTCCAAGAGGAATCTGGGCTCCTGCTGCATTTGCATGCCCACCTGCATCTTCGCCAAAAGCCTGGCGCATAATTTCGCCAAGGTTAACTCTAATATCATTGCTACGTCCTGAGATATAGATGCGGTCTTCACTGACTCCAAAAACGACCGTTGTAGAGATTCCTTCCAGACTCAAGAGGTAATCTGCAGCTTGCGGGAGAGTGTCTCTATCCCTAATGTTCCCGACATTTGAGAGAAGGTAACTTCCAATAACCTGACGGTTTCTGATGGCTTCTCCAAGTACTTCCAGAGTTTCAATAGCCATCGAAGGCTGCTCTAGCTGGTCAAGGATTCCGTGATTCGAAAGGGGATAGAGGTATGAAGCAGCTGAAAGGTCTGCAGGGTCTGTTTTCCGCTTGAAGTCCTGTGTATCAGTCCGAATCCCATATAATAGAGCTGTTGACAAGGTTTTTGATATATTAATATTAAGCTGTTGGAGATACTTTGTCATAATAGTTGCAGTTGCCCCAAAATTAGGCCGAATGTCTATGTACTCAGCCTTTACCTCAGTTTCTCCGGGTGGGTGATGGTCAATTACAATGCCCACATATGAATTGGGTGGAACCATGTTGTTAACACCAGGGACGGAACAGTCTATAAGGGCAATTTCATCAAAATTTTGAAGGTTAGTATCTTCAATCTTGCCGAGGTCAATCCCTAAAAGGTTTACGAAAGCTTTGTTTTCCTGGTGCCCAATCCTGCCATGGTAGAGGATATTTGCTTCAACACCAAGATTTTTTGCAATTTCCTTTAGTGCAAGCCCGCTGGAGATTGCATCCGGATCAGGATTATCATGAATTACAATAGCAAGTTTTTTATCCCTTATCCCTTTCAGCCACCTTGCAAGTCTGTTGCCCCTGTGGACTGACTCAGCTCTCTCAAGGGAACGAGAAAGGGAGCTTGCAATAAGTTTGGAAGGCATAAAGACATAATCTGCTCCGAGGTTTTCCATCTTTTCCTTATTAATTATATCTGAAGCCCGGGAAAAGAGCTGGACATCAGGGTTGGCTACAGTTTTAAAATTTTCAAGACCCTTTCGATTTGCCTCGTTATTTGAAGTCAGGAAAAGTATGACTACAACATTTTTAAGATAAATCTTAGTAACGAGCTCAGGATCTGAGATGTCACCTACAATTGTTTCGAAGCCTTCCTCTCTGAGAGTTTCTACCTTGGCTTCATCTTTATCTACGATGATTACCAACTTATTGCTTTCCCTTAGCTCTTTTGCAAGTGCAAAACCAACACTTCCACTGCCCAGGACCAAGTATCTGGGTTTGATTGAGTTTTTAAGGTTGCTATCAACATCTTTTGGAAAACTAGACAAAATAATCCTCCCTGCCTCATATAAATCCGAACACGTGCAAAGGAAAGCAAATACTGATCAGAATCCTGCATGTTTGCGGTTTTACTAAAGTCAGTGACTTTTTAATTTATTGCCATATTGGTGCTTTTATTTTAATTTTATTGCATATATTTTTTATTAATATATTTACTCTTATCACTTCTTGCCCATATCAAACTGAGTTAAGTATGCAGAGTAAATTTTAATGAAAATTACTTAGCTTTATCTAAGGAATTAAATTAGCCTCTTGTGATTAACATGGTTTTTCGGATAATTTAGTCTCCATATAGTTACAGAGGATTTCTATAAACCCACTGAATTTCGTCATATGCTTATAAATGTTATATTGATAATTCATAAAAATAAGAGGTTAATTGAAATCCTCTATATATTATCGTAATGCAACGTATATAGTTAATAATATCAAATAAGATTTCCTCGGTTAAAATATAATGAGTAATTTGATTCAATTATCGTAGAGATATTTAATGATTTCTATAATAGTTCCTGATATCAGGTAACTCAGATTTAAAGAGAATATTTGCTGAATGTTAAAAATAGAATCAAAAAGAATATATGAGTAATTATTATGAAGTGTATCAGTTCTTCGCGGATGAGGGCAATTGATGTAAATTGCGAACATCTTGGCTTACTTCCTGTCCAGTTAATGGAAAATGCGGGGGCTATTATCGCGCAAAATATAAGGGAAAAGATGGGATATGGGAATGCACTTTTTGTCGCAGGCCTGGGAAATAATGGAGGAGATGCTTTTGTTGCCGCCAGACACCTTGCAGGCTTTTCAGGATATACTATCAAGTTAATTTTGCTGGGAAAGGCTCAATACATAAAAATCAGGGAATCCTGCCATAACTATTCCCTGTTAAAGTTCAGCAGATTGCAAGTGCTCGAAATCAAGGATTCAAGTCAGCTTACATCTGCAGCCTCTAACTGGTTTTCAGAAGCCGACTTGCTAGTAGACGCTATATTCGAGACAGGAGTAAAAGGGATTATAAAAGAACCAGAGTCAATAGCTGTTGACTTTATAAACAAGGAAGAAAAAGCGGGGAAAATAATAATCTCTGTTGATATCCCTTCAGGTGTGGATCCTGATGGCGGTGATTTCAAAAAAGCTGTGCATGCAAAGCTTACAGTCACCTTTCACCGCATGAAAATAGGGCTTATAAGCGAGAAAGCAAAAGGATAATACTGGTACTATAAAGATTGCATATATAGGAATTTGTTCGGACGCCGAACAATACGTGGGCTCTGGAGACCTAATGATGCTGTACAAGCGAAATTCTGGAGGGCACAAGAGAGATTCAGGAAAGATTCTTGTGATAGGAGGTGGTCCTTACTCAGGGGCCCCGGCTCTTGCAGCGCTTGCAGCTTTGAGAGGGGGGGCAGACATTGTAACCGTAGCGATTCCGGAACCTATATCAAAAATAATTGAATCCTATTCTCCGAACCTAATAGTCAGAAAACTCTCTTCGAATTTGCTCTGTCCTGATGACCTTCCAATTCTTACTGACCTTATTAACTCCCATGACATCGTTGTATTGGGCATACTAGGGAGAGCCTCAGAAACCTTTGAAGCTGTCCGAAAAATACTACCTTTCTGCAGAAAAGCCGTCTTAGATGCAGATGCTCTTTCAGCACTCTCATGCTCTATTTTTGAGGCCCTTGCAGGCAAATGCAAATTGATAGTTACCCCCCATGCAAGAGAATTCACAAGTTTGAGTGACATGGAAACTCCTGAAAATCAGGAAGCCCGTATCAAGGCTGTAAAGAAGTTTTAGGAGGAAAAAGGGATTGTAACACTCCTCAAAGGAAAAATAGACATCATTTCAGATGGGAAGCAGACCCTTTTGAACAGAACAGGAAATGCTGGCATGACAGTAGGAGATACAGGGGATGTCTTGGCAGGACTAACAGGATCCCTTTTTACCAGGAATTCAGTATTTCTTGCTGCAGCTTGTGCTGCCTATATTAATGGAGCAGCTGGAGATCTAGCTTTTGAGAAAGCAGGAAATGGCCTACTTGCAACGGGCGTAATCGAAAAGATTCCTGAAATAATTAAAGAGAAAGGTATAGGGTAAGAGTGGTACACTATAAACATTTCATATGACAATGCAAGTATAAAATCGCAATCCAAATTTAAGATTACAAATTATTAATAATATGTGAAAATCTGACCAAAATTCGGAGAGAACCAGATAGTACATGGAATTGGGAGGAAAATAGATATAGAGATTGAAAGGAATCGGATACGAATTACTATTTTTCACGGGGAAGACGAGGAAATTATAAAGCTCAACCTTGATGAAGCTGAAGAGCTTACATAAAAAATAACGACGGTGCTCGATAACTATTCAAAAAGAAAGAAAATCAGGATTGACTAAGGGAGACAGAAAAAAATTCCGATTACCAAACTAAAACCTAAGGGCATAGATTAAAAAAATAAGATTTGATATGTTTGAACTTCTCATTGAAGAATGGCTGGAAGAAAGTTAAGGGTTAAGGTAGTAGTAGAGTGTATAGGATAAGTGAACGGAGGAAAAGCAGAGGAGAGATTTTAGCAAATTAATGAAGCAAATTAAAATAAGCTTTTTAAAGGATGGAATCTATCAAGACGGGAGACAGAGGTATATATCTTGAAGATCTTAGGTGGACCAGCATCACAATTACTTGCCAGCCGCACTGCCAAAGCTTTAGGGACAGAGCCAGTGCTCTGCGAGTTTAACCGTTTCCCTGACGGTGAACTTTACCTCCGAATCACAGATGAGACAAAAGACGAGAATGTAACCATTATTCAGAGCACACCTACAGATTCAGATTTTGTATCCCTGCTCCAACTTATTAATGCATGTAATGAGGCAAGAGAACTCAATGTTGTAATTCCTTACATGGGATATGCAAGACAGGATAAAAGATTCAAAAACGGAGAACCCATCAGTGCCCGCGCAATTGCCTGCTGCATCAATGCTGACCGTATCTTTACAATAAATATCCATGCAAAGAATGTTCTTGGATATTTTCCATGTCCTGCCAAAAACCTTGATGCGGCTAAACTGCTTGGAGAGTATATTGCAAGCTTTGGTATGGAAAATCCGATTTTGGTTGCTCCTGATTCCGGAGCCAAAGAACTTGTTAAGAATGTTTCTTCTGGTCAGGGTTTCGATTACGATCACCTGCATAAGACAAGACTTAGCGGAGACACTGTTATAATCAATACAAAGAATGTTGATGTTACAGGCAGGCACGTAGTCCTTGTAGATGATATGATCTCGACAGGTGGTACAATGGCTGAATCTATTAGGATTCTTAGAGATCAGGGAGCAGTTGATGTATATCTTGCCTGCGTGCATCCTGTTCTTGTAAGAAATGCAGCCTTAAGACTTTTTAATGCGGGTGTAAAGGATATAATTGCAACCGATACCCTTGAAAAAGCTGAGAGCATACTGAGCGTTGCCCCACTAATTGCAGATGCTCTGAAGAATATCTGAGAATGCTATTCTAATTTTTATTACCGTTAACTATTTTTTATGTTCTGCTATTCTTTAGTACTATGACCCTCCCAAAAATTTGCCCACTTGGTGATAACCAAAAATGTAAAGGGATAGAATGCCACCTTTTCTGCCTTGAGTGGAGAATGAGAGAACCTATATGTCTTATAGGCTACAGCACAACAAGTAAACTTAAGTCTGGAAAGGCTGACCAAAACAAAGATACTTACGCTGAAGACACCTTTCGCAAGTTAAGTGGACATCTAGTGTATAAAAGGAAAGATATCTATGAAAAGGGGGATTGGATCCCCACTAGGCTTGCAGAAAAATCCATGGAAAAACCTACGGAAAGGAAAAATGTATCTGAAAGGGGTGATTGGATTCCCACTAGGCTTGCAGAAAAATCCATGGAAAAACCTGCTGGAAGGATAGATGAAAAATTTACCCCAAACAATTCCCAAAGAACAGTTGTTATAACTCCTGGTCCAAAACATGAGAAAAACAATGATTTCAGGCCAAATGAAATGTATACTGCAATTGGAACCGGGGAAGCTTCCCTCAAACTTGAAGCTAGAATGAAAAAAGAGTCATCTGAAGGAAACCCGAGTACATGTACTAAAACTCAGCTCGAAGTCCTTGAAAAGTTAAATTTGCCTGAAAAAGTAGTTTCAATAAATAAGGACACTACAATCTTCATATCCAGTGATACAGATAAAAAAAAGGATAATTCTCCTTCAAGCAATGAAGAAAATACAAAAAAGAACCTTGAAAATAGGTAAAAAAGAAGAAAGCTTGATGAAATCGTGGCGATAGAATTTCCTAAATTTCACGATAAATAATCATGGAGTTTACAGCCGATGTCCGAGCAGAAAGTTATAATTCAGAGATGTGGCCTTGAGTTCATGAAAAAATTTTACTTGATCTTGAAGATAATGTTGCTTTCTTCAATAGAGGCATTTCTGAAGCTAACCTGTGAGATTTCTTGAAGAGACCACTATTTAAGTTTTAAGGCTTTAGAGCTTTGATATTATACAGGAGTTCGATAAACCTCTTATTTTCACGAGTTAATTATCTACAACTCATAAGAATATAATGAAATTTAGGGTTTATCGAAATCTTCTATAATCAATGAGAACAAAAAAGAATAATGCTAAGATTAATTACACACCTGAGAGAGATTTTTGATATTGTGTACTTCTCTTTTTTCAGACTGTTTAGTTTTCATTTGCATGCTTCAGAGAAAATAAAAAGGGATATGTTGATTTAAAATGGACCGTCAGAAATACCAGAACGTATACAGTTCACTGTACGACTTTAAAGACGTTTTCCGCCTATCGGAAGAATATGAAGAACCTGTAGGCATGCTAGCAACAATTCTAAATCAAAAAGTCGTGAAAATGACAAGGTTCAAACACAGAAAGATCTATTCAAGGGAGCAGGAACTTTTTTTAATATGGAAGCAGGGTCTTTCAATTCTTGAACTTGCGGAATTTAATGCTTTCCCTCCAACCCTTATGGCATCTCTAATAATGAAGAATTGTGATCTCCCCAGGAAAAATATAAACTGGCTTTTCAAGAATATCGATTCCATCAAAAACCACCGCCTTAGAAAAGAGGTGCAAAAAGCCATCGAGGCAGATTATTTCTTTTCCCCTCGTGCACACGAGATGCAATGTAAAAAGGGTGAAATGGGAGAAGCAGTCATCAAAAAATGGCTAGATGATAGTGGAATTATCTATTTCACTGAAGCAGAAATTCGGGCTCAGGGAGATGGCAAGACACCAGATTTTGTCCTAATAAATCCTATATGCATAGATAAGCTCATGGTCAACTGGATTGAAAGCAAAGCTCTCTTCGGGGACGACTTCGAACACGAACATTATTCAAAAAAGCAGTTTAGAGAGTACGTCAATATTTTCGGAAAAGGAATGGTTGTTTACTGGTATGGTTACCTCGAAGATCTTCCTGCAGATAGCTTCCTGGTAAAGAATCATAACTTTTTTGAAGAATTCAAGAAGGACGTCGATCAGCTGTTTAACTACCTTGTGTACTGGTAGATCAGCTCACAGACCGTAAAACTATTCTAGAGAGATTTATTCGGAACTTTTTTGTAAGTTGCCTTTTTCAGAGCCTAACAATAGAGGACATATTGGTAAGAGGATCTTTTTCTACCTGAAAAATATGATCTGCTGAATCTATAAGGGATTCGTCATGAGAGACCACTATTATCTGGCCGACCCCTATGTTACGCATCATATCTATTAGTTGTAAAAGCTGCCTTATATGCCCACGATCAAGGAACACCGTTGGTTCATCAAGGATCATCGGTGGTAGACCATCTGCCCGGTCTCCACCAAAACCAAGGGAAAGGAGCCGGTAAATAGCACAGCGTAGGATAAGGTTAAATATCGCACGTTCACCGCCGCTGAGAAGTTTAGGCTCAAGGGGAGTCCCATCTTTTCTATAAACTGTAAGATTATATTCAGAATCCAGTTCTATATGGGAATAGGCATTGTTTGCATACATAAAACTGAACATCTCGTTTAAAAGAGCAGAAAGAGCATCGATATTCTTTGCTCTCATATCAGCCCTGACGAGCATATAGATATTCTCAAGCTCCTCAGAATTACTGTATATGGCTTCGAGATAGAGAAGCTTATTTTCGATATCTTTTAGTTCATTTTTCAGTTCTGTAAGGCGTTTGAAGTTATTTTCGACCATACCTATTTTTTTTAAAAATGAGTCTTTTGTAGCAGTCATTAGCCCTATTTTTTCTGTGATATTTGCCTGGGCCTCCTCAAACTGAGCGCGCTTAAGCTGAAGATCTTCGAGGCTGTTTCCCTCCAGTTTTTCATCTAGCTGTTTTATCTTTTCACTTCGTTCAAGTATATCTCGGTCGAAGAAACCAACTTTTTCTGTAAGATTCCTGATCGAAGTATCAAGTTCGGAGATTTTGTAATTTATGTTATCAATACGGAGTAGGTTTGTATGAATTTTTTTTACCTGTGTTAGAACTTTTTCACTTTCCTGGTGATTTTTTTTTGCCCCTTCTTCTTTTTTCCGCAGATCTTCGAAATATATCTCCAGAGATTTGAGCTTTTCCTTTTCAAGGTTTTCCCTTTCTGAAAGCCCTCTTAACTTATCATTCAGTTCTTGAAGCCTCTGCTCGTAATTTTTGATTAGCGCAAGAGAAGTCCTGATTTCTCCACTCAGAACTTCAATTTCAGCTTTATTTTCAGCAAGCTTTTTCTCAAAGGCTTTTGCATCCCTCAGAATTTCCTCAATTTCATTGTGAGCTTTTTGAGCCGCCTCCTCGCGACCCTGAAGAGCTTTAATATCAGGGAGAAATTTTCTAATCTCAGCCTCAAGTTTCTGTTTTCGTGTATTAAGGACTTTTAGCTTAACGGAATCTTCCATGATCCGGGATTTATGGATTTTCATTCTTTCTTCCAAATCCTGTCCCTTAAAACCGAGCTTTTCGATTTCTAGATCATAATCTGAAGTTCGTTTTTTCAGTTTTTTTGCATCTTTGAGACGGTTTAGTTTTTTTTCGATCTCAACCTGTTGGACTTTGATCTCCATAAGTTCTAATGATATCGTGTCTTTTTTCTGTTCGGATTCATCTGTCGCGCAGACAATATCAGACTCTTCAAGCTCCTGTCCGCATGTAGGACACTTTCCTTCGGAAAGCAACTGCATATTTTTACGAAGAACGTGTTCAAGCTCTCTGAGTATTGCTTCAAGCTCTTTTTCCCGCCCATGAAGTCTATTTTTGTTTTCCAGCAGAAGCTCGCTGAAATCTTCCAGATCTTCGAGCTGTTCTCCGGTAAAATTGAGTTCTTTCAATCCTAAGAGAACCTCAGATTTCTGCTCATGAATTACTATAACTGCTCTTGAGTTCTCCTTGAGTTCCGTTTCAAGAACTTCAACTTCTGTCTGACCTTTCTGGATTGCACCCCTATAGTTTTGCAGTTCTTTTTCAAGTTCCAGGAGGTTTAAGTCCCTAATTTCTTTCTCCTTAAGAGCAAGGATAAGCTTTGCCGAAACCTCACTCTTCTGATCACGAAGAAAGCTTTCTTTTTCTTCCAGCTCTTTTATTACTGAAGAAATTTCATTAGCTTCTTCAAACTTTGCCTTTCTTTTAAGCTCCCTATTTTCCTCTTCAGTTCTCCTTATTTTTGTTCTGTTCCCTTCTATTTCTCTGCTTGTAGTTCCAACATTCTTTCTATATTGCACACAAACGTCTTCAGTCTCAATCTTTTCTTTTTCAAGCTCTCGCGAGGTTTGCTTGAGAGCCTCTTCGTCTTTGAAGTGAAGAGCAAGTTTTTTTGAAATCTCATTTACCTTTTCCCTGGCAAGCAATTCCTTCTTTTCCTGCTGCACAACAAGAAGCTCAATATCAATGTCTTCAAAGCCACATTCTCTCTTGATACTATTATTTTCCTCTCCCAGTTCGAGTAAAATTTGCCTTTGCTCATGAACTTCACCTGCAAATGTTTCCTTTTCTCGGAAACATAGATCTTTTTTTCCCTGAGACTCACAGATAGAATGTTTTAAAACCTCAATTTCCTTCAGGCGTTCTGTGTACTCCACAATCATCAGGCCGTGCTTTTCTTTACGGGAAGTTGCAGCCTCTTTCATCTCATTTAAATCTTTTAAGTCAATATCGGTTTCCTTCACCTTCTGCCTAAGCTCATTCAGTACTGCAACGGGTCCTGTACTTTCAATCCCTTCAATCTCAGCTTTCACACCTAATTGGCTGTTTTTAGTATCTCTTTCAAGCCTTTTAACAGCTGTTTTTGCACTACTTGCCCTTTCCCTGTACTCTTCGAGCTTTCCAAGCTGCATTAGGTCATCAATCATGAGCTGCCTGTCTTTTGGCTTAGCATTAATAAGTACATCGATTTCTCCCTGTCGAATGTAAGCACAGTTCCTGTATGCCTCTTCATCCATATTCAGGAGGGAACAGACTTCTTCATAAGTCCGTATGGCCTGATCAACAATAATTTTCCCATCTGCATACAATACGCATTTTGAACTTGAGGCGTTCTCACTTTTAACCGAATATCTGAAAGCTTGATCAATAAGATACTCATGCCCTAAATGCTCGAAGCCCAAACTAATTTTAGCATTCTCAGCCCCTTTGAAAATTATATCTGCAAGCACAAAATCCTTTGAAAGGATCTTACTACCAAAAAGTCCCATGAAGCAAGCTTCGAGCAAGCTTGATTTTCCACTTCCGTTAACCCCAGAAATGACTGTCACTCCGTCTTCGAAAGTGAAATCCAGCTTTTTATAGCTCCGGATATTTTCAGCATGAAGATATCTCAGCTTCACAAGTAATCACCAAGGTTATACTGTCGAAGTGCAGAAAGTTTTCCATTTGCCTTTTTTTGCCCCGAATTTGCCTTTTTTCCGACTACATCCAAAACTTTGATCGGCTTTCCTTCTGACAGCTCCTCTGTTTTGCCTTCTGCACCCTTTCCGAATCTAACTTCACCTTCGGAATCAGGCAAGATCTCAACCTCTTTTTCAAGTCCTTTTCCACTGTCTTTCCAAAATACCATCCTTTTTCCATGGCTTTCTGCCAAAATCTCGGGACTTTCCTGGAGGAAAGCAAATTTAGATGCGGGTTCACATATAGATTCAGGTGTAGATTCAGATACAGATGAAGTTTCAGGCGCTGATCCGGAGTTCTTCATATTCAATATAGACGATCCTGCACTTTTTATTTCAGAACTATTAATCCTGTCTAAGGGCTTCAAAATTTCAGATTCTTCAGTAACTCCAGAGCTTTCAGTAGTCTTAGAATTTCCAATAATTGCCATACCAAATTCAGTCTTCTCGGTTAGATCGAGATCCACAACTATTTTGACTTCGTCATCATATACACATTCTTTTGCTTCTTTAGACTCAGTAAATCTGACAGATTTGACAGAACTTTCTATTTGGAAATTCGGGGCTTTGAAATCAATGGCATCAATTAACTTTGAAATTCGACTTTCAGTTTCTTCATCCACTCTTGACCTTGTGACGTTTGGATTTCGGACAACTTCATCAACAATTAATCCGCCATCATTTAAGCTCATTTTCTGGATCTCTTCTGCAACTGCCTGATCAGGATCCGAAAATGTGACTTTCAAAACCTCTTTGAGTAAAGATTTTTTTATTCTCAGGTCTGTGACCCTTGCCACGATGGCTCCTTTATTTAGAAGGTATTCTTCAATCTCACTGAAGGACAGAATCATCCTCGAATTCCCATTAACTTCCAGGAACACTACTGATTCGGGAAGCTCTTCAAGATGTTCATTTACTGCAGAAAAGATTTGTTCATAGGTCTTCTCTTCCTCATTCAACTCTGATACAATAAAAAGAAATTTACGAGTAGGAATTGTGCGCCTACTAATCTCTAACCTTTCATCGGAAAGAGTGATGATGTTGTAAGAACGGGACTCTTCTTCAGAAATGCTGTTCCTTTCTGTGCTGCCGGAATACGTGACCCAGGTATCTCCAACCTTAATTTTTTCATATTTATGATAATCTCCAAGGAGAATCGCATCAATCTTGAACGGAAGCTTATTAAGCACTTCAACACAATCCCATTCAGCATATGGGAAAGGCTGCATGATCTGGTGCATTACAAGTAATTTCTTGCAGTTTTCCGGTAGGGAAGAATCCGGAGCTTCAAATCCAGAATAGTCGAATAAAGGAATCTTTGACCTAGGGACACTGTCGATTCCATAGATTGCAGTACCCCTCACAATTAGCGGTTTTTTACCAAGTCTTACAGCAAGTTCCATATTCTCAAAAAGGTCTAGCCACTGCTTATTTTGTTTGCTTTCATGGTTCCCGACAATTCCAAAAAAAGGTATTTCACAAGCTTTTAACTTAAACAGGATGCTGATCGTCTCCAGGATGTCTTCAAGAGTAGGGTTCCTTGAATCAAAAAGGTCCCCTGCATGCACTACAGCATCAACCTGCATATCAATCGCATCATTTATTACAATTTCAAAAGCCTTAAAAAAGTCATTTCTACGAACCTCGCTATAATACTGGCTATATCCAAGATGCGTGTCCGCAGTGTGGAGTATCCTTATTTCCCTGGCCATGGAGTTATCAGTCTCTGATCTTTTATCCTATAAGGAGTTCTATTTTAGTATTTAACTCATTTCCACAGGAAGTCTTTGAACCTAAACTCCCTTTTGCACTTAAATTCTTGGACTTGTAACTAAAGTCTGAACTTACTATACAAAATGTAACTTTGGGTAACAAAAATTAATTTTATAATTTTAATAGATTAATAATGTCTTATGCACAGTTTTTTGATGAGCAATTAGTTGAAGTATGCAACATCTCAGTGTAATTAAAAATCAGTGAGTGTTTTTTGTAATCTATAAATCTGTGGAACATTTTTATTTATTTCATTTATTGATTCCATTTCAGTAACAGACTCTAAGTATTCAGAGTGGGGTAATTCCTTGATGAAGTTCTCCGTAAAATTCCAATCTTGGATTCCATCTTCATTTATAAAGTAAATTTATTATAGATTTTTTCGTTCTTTCTAAGTGCCATTTTTTACATAATAGTATAGGTATTTTTCTTTTCTAATTAAAGTTATTAGAAACATTGCAATAAACAGATTTAACTCAAATTTTGGATAAAGAAAACTCAGATCATCTAGTGCAAAGTAAGAAACTTTTTGATAAAACTCTTCTCCAAAACTCTTTCCCTATACTTCCATTGTAATTCACAGTGATTATATTCTCAGTATGATTTGGTTTAATGTCAGCTTTGCGCCTAAAATCCCATTTTTACCCGACTTAAGGTGCAAGCCTAAGACTTTAGGTGCAAAAGGGACTTTAAGTGCAAAGCCGAACTATTGCAAGACCAGATATATTTAAATAATCGCAAGCACTCTAGAACTCCAGAAATTCATACACCATTTTCCATCATGGAGTGTCTCTATGAAAGAATCGGAAATTCAAGTAGAATACAATGCAAATGATATTGAGGAAAAGTGGATGGAAAAATGGGATCTTTCCATGTACCACTTCAACTGGGGAGAGGATCCACGTCCCCAGTATATTATCGACACCCCACCCCCTTATCCTACAGGCAATTTCCATATTGGGAACGCGCTTAATTGGTGCTATATCGACTTTGTTGCTCGTTACAAACGAATGCGTGGATACAATGTAATGTTCCCCCAGGGTTGGGATTGTCATGGCCTGCCAACGGAAGTAAAGGTTGAAGAAATTCATGGAATAACTAAAAACCAGGTTCTTCGTGCAGAATTTCGGAGAATGTGTAGGGAACTGACGGCAGAAAACATTGACAAGATGCGAAAAACAATGTTGCGTCTGGGTTTTTCTGTGGACTGGAGCAACGAATTCGTAACCATGGACCCTTCATATTTTGTAAAGACACAGAAATCTTTTGTGCGAATGTACAATGATGGATACATATATCACGAAGAACATCCTGTTAATTGGTGCCCTCGCTGCGAAACTGCCATTGCTTTTGCAGAAGTAGAGTATAACACTAGGCAAACTAAACTTAACTTTATCCATTTCGACAAGGTCGACATTGCAACTACAAGGCCAGAACTGATGTCAGCTTGCGTTGCCATTGCAGTCAATCCCAAAGACAAGCGATACAAGGAATATGTTGGCCAAGAAATTAGAGTACCTATTTTTAAGCAGAAAGTGACCTTGATTACTGATGAAGCTGTTGAGCCTGAACTCGGTACAGGCGCTGTAATGATCTGTACTTTTGGGGACAAACAGGATGTACACTGGCGGGCAAAATACGGGTTACCCCTTGTAAAAACTATCGACAAGCAAGGAAAGATGACAAAAGCTGCAGGCAAGTATGAAGGCTTGAGTACCACAGCATGCAGAGAGACTATAATTTTCGACCTGAAGGCCGAAGGTTTCCTTTATGACCAGAAATCGCTGACGCAAAATGTCGGACTCTGCTGGCGTTGCGACACCCCTATAGAAATCCTTTCCGAACCCCAATGGTTCGTGAAGATCAACCATGAAAGCATTCTGAAAGCTGCAGAAGAGATTAACTGGTGCCCAGAATATATGAAAACCAGGCTGCAAAACTGGACCGGTACCATGGAATGGGACTGGTGCATTTCCAGGCAGAGAATCTTTGCAACTCCAATTCCGATATGGTATTGTAAGCATTGCGGAGAAGTCATGCTTGCTGAAGAGAGCTGGCTCCCGGTTGATCCAAATGAAGCAGCTCCAAAGAAGGCCTGTACTTGTGGTTCAACAGAATTTCAACCCGAGATCGATGTCCTTGATACATGGATGGATTCCTCGATTACTGCATTACATGTAACTGGCTGGGAAAGCGAGCATGAACTCCGCTTGCCTGCCCAGATTCGCCCTCAAGGACATGATATCATCAGAACCTGGGCTTTTTATACAATACTGCGTAGCCTGGCTCTTGAAGACAAGAAGCCTTGGGCCTCTATAATGATCAATGGTATGGTGCTTGGGCCTGATGGACATAAAATGAGCAAGTCCCTTGGCAACATTATTTCCCCCGAAGAAGTGATATCACCGTACAGTGCCGATGCCTTTAGGCAGTGGGGAGCAGTTGGAGGTTCCACAGGCTCAGATATAATGTTCCGCTGGAAAGATGTAGTTTCAGGTTCTCGCTTTCTCCAGAAGATGTGGAATGTCTACCGCTTCTCGATGTCCAATTTAAATAATTTCGAGCCTGAAGACGCAGAAAAATTTTCCCTTGATTCCCTCCTCACAATTGACAGATGGCTTCTCAGCAAGCTTAACCGACTTGTAGAGACTACCACTAAAGAGCTTGATGGATACAATTTTGATTCAACTTTCAAGGCCATTCGGAACTTTACATGGGAAATCCTTGCGGACAACTATCTAGAACTTGTAAAAGGCAGACTCTATAGTGACAAGCTCGAAGGCAAGAGAGCAGGTCAATATGTTCTCTATCAAACAATGAAAACTCTTTCATTCCTGCTTGCGCCTTTTGTACCTTTCTTTGCAGAAGAGCTGCATTCGAGATTTAGCAATGAAAGCGTCCATATACAGGCCTGGCCAACTATCGATAAAAGTCTCATCAGCGAAGAAGCTGAAGCTGCAGGAGAGCTGATTAAGAGAATCACTAGTGAAGTTCGCAGGTATAAGTCAGATATAGGAATGGCCCTCAATGCCCCACTGAAGAAAATCGAGATATATAATGCAGATATCGACACAGGAGATATTTCAGGCGCTACGAACTCTGAAGTGGAGTTGATAGGAGGTGCTCCTTCCTTTGAATATGTGCCTGTGGGAGTTAAGATCAACATGGATTTAATTGGACCGCGCTTCAGAAAGGATGCAAATGATGTTGTAAAAGCTCTAAAAAAAGAAGATCTCGCGACTATTGAGGTCCAGCAAGCTTCAGGAAAGATAACCATTGTTGTAAATAGTCAACAAATAGAAATCGAATCGGAAGCCGTGGTGATAACAAAGGAAGTGATCTCACACGGTCGAGAAGTCGATATTCTAGAAGTTAATGATGCGATTGTTGTAATTGTAAAGTAAGCATATGCTTACTTTTTAGTACTCATACTTTGGCATGAAAGTACATAGGGTACCTTCCTAATGTATGGTCACAATCTCTTTCCTCAGAATTGCAATTTTTTCACTAATTAAATTTATACGTTTATTAACCAAGAATGTATCAACTTCAACCCTCTTCCTCTGTTGAACGTCTCCGTTTTTTGTATACCCTGTTTCATCTTCGTATATCTCGTCATTTGCAATCATATGCCTTATAATTGTGGAAAATTTTCCTTGCTATGATGTTAATATGCCCTACAGATCCAAGTCTAAAATTAAATCCTCAGCTACAAATTATGCTTCTACAAAATTATAACAAAATTCCTGCCCAAAATAACGAGGTAGCCAATGATAAAATAATTAAAAGTGTTATTGGATGAACATTTTTAATTATTTGAGAATTTTATTTGAAGAATTTCATATTTGTTTTTAAAATAGCCCTCGAAAATGGTTATGATAAACCATCCAAAACCCAAATAGAATGATAACCATTCCAGCTACCTTTTTAAGGATTTCATCATACATTGATATGAGGCGGAGTTTTGAGGAAGAAAAATGAGCTGAATATGCGAGCAAGAGCATTGGTATTGAAAATCCAAACGAATAAATTGAAAGGGTGAATGCGCCATTTGAAGTGCTTCCTTCCAGAGCAACCATGGCCAGGATCGAACCAAGGATTGGTCCTATACAGGGAATCCAAAGCACTCCGAGGGAAAGCCCAAGCAAAAGACCCGAGATAGACCCTTCTTCATTCATATCTGCAAAAAGAGGGAACTTTGAAAAGGTATTGAATAGGCTCAGTTCAAAAAGTAATGAAAAACCCATTAAGAGGATCAGGATCTCTGCCATAATCTTCAGTTGACCTATATGACTCTGAAAAGCCGACCCAAAGATAGAAGTTACCACCCCCATTAAAATGAAGGATATTGAGACTCCAAGTACTATTGCAAGAGGCCTTATTTTGCTTTTCCCGGCGGATGTTGCCAGTACAGCGGGCAGAAGTGGTAAAATGCACGGGGACAGGACACTGAGAATTCCTGCGCCAAATGCAGTCAGAGGGGGAATAGTTTCGTACATGATTCATATCTATTTAGTATGTTATTTTTGGTATAATGTGTATTTTACCCTGAATTATGGGTTGCACAGGAACTTAAACTTCTGGTATATATCTGGACTTCGAAGTTAGTCCGTCAGCTACATAATTTTTTTATGTAGACTTGACTTTGGGATAGCTAGATCAAGAATTTTTTTGAATTCTTCTTTGTCCCTGATTCCGAGAATTCTGGACCTTAATCTGTCATTGCTAATGTTTCCATCTTCTTGAATGTAAACATATTTTCCGTTTTCAATACCTACTATTACAGAGGAGTCTGGAATAGAGTTTATTACGAAATAGTTTGCAAATTCAAAGCTGTTGTCTGCATCTACAGACATTATCGTTGCTTTCCCGTCATATTCTTGTGCCAGTTCACTAAGTATTGGCTTCATTTCCTGGCATGCCCCACACCAATCAGCTCCGATTTTTAAAAGAACTGGTCCTTTTTGAAGAGATTCGTTTATCTGCTCCAGTTGGGTTGCTTCGACAACATGATTTTTTTCAGAAGTATTCTGGAGGCTTGTGGCGTTTTTCATGACCTCTTCAGTACATCCGGCCGTAAAGAGCACAACTGCCAGTAGGATTAACAGTATACTAAATTTATTCATATTCTCAGCGTCAAAGTTTGTGTTGTAATTCTTTGTCTCTTCTGTATTAATAATTTTCCATAGTTGTTTAAAATTCGACTGATATAATTAATAATGCAGCTAAAATATCTACTTAATGAAAAACATAGGACAAAAATCAAATTTCTCTGCTTATCAGTCTCAAAGATGAATAATATTCTTGTGTTACCAAATAAAAGAAACGCAACAAGTAAATAGGAATCTAAAATTAAAAATATAAAACAGGTAAGTAATTCAATATAATTTCAACCACTTTCTGTAAGTGTACTCAAGAATGACATATATTTTTCTCAATATGGGAGTAGCTTAAAAAAAAATCTAACTTTCAATGAATAATAGTGGGTAAAATGTAACCAAATAATACATCTATCTACATTTGCAGAATCTCGGATTTCATTAACTTTTGAATAATTTAATGCGCGTATATACAGTTTTTTCGAATCTCTTCAGTCCTTAAAACATTTTCTGCAAATCAGAAGAATATTCAAAAATTATTAAAAGCAGTGGAGTCGTTGATAAATGCAATGAAAAATAACTCAATTTATGGTATATAAACAGTCAGTTCACTGACCATATCACCTTAATTATTTAGTATCGTTGATAGATATAATTGGCCGTACTCCAGATTTACTGTAAATGCGAAGTTAAATTTTAATACATTGTATTAAAATGGGTTCTTCCGAAATGTTATTCCCTTTCCCATAATTTCTTGATATTTGCTATTTTATAGAAATAAATGTAGATATGAAATTCTTCAATAACAGGCTCAAATAAATAGAAAAATAATACTTACCCTTACTTTTTTTGAACATTGACCAGATCATTATTTTGGGCAGGATTTTTGTTATAATTTTGGTTTTCAAGACCGTTCCAAAACTAATCAGTAAATTGTCATCTAGATCTTAAGAGGACTTCGATAAACCCCTAAATTAGTTCCTATCTATATAAATAGTATATAAATGACTGTTTAAAATCACAAGTTTTTGAAATCCTCTAAAAAATTATTCACTTATGAATCCAGTGATAAATGTAAAATTAAAAATGAAGAACTTACACTGCTAATGAGCTTTGCACCCAAAGTCCCATTTTTCCCCTACTTTAGGTGCAGGTTCAAGACTTTAGGTGTAAAAGGGACTTTTAGTGCAAAGCCCGTTTGATGAATAAATTCAATTATATGTGATCTCAGTATTATTTAGATATTGACAATTAATTGATTACTGCCACTGTTTTCCGGCTCAATCACGTAAATATTAAAAGAATGAACTTATAAAATTTCGTTGCAACCTTTTGAAAACTATCTATGTATTGATGTATGTGGATGTCGAATAATGAATTCACTTAAAGAATGATTCTTCCTGAAATTCGACATTTTTATCAAAAATATAAAAATCACTGAATCTTGGGATATAGTTCAAACATGCTTTAAATTATACCTCTAGTCTCATCTGGCTAACGCCAAAAATTAAAATAACTGGGCAAGAGATCCCATGAATTGATTGCTAATAGATTGCGATTCCTTGTTTTTAGAGCTATCAAAGACACTATAAGAGTTTTCCAAAGTATGCCATCCGATATTATGAAATTTGCAAGAGAAACGCTCGAGATATAGTATTATCATCAATTAAGGGATATGATATAGAAGATTTAGGTAAACTTCTGATTATCACGAGTTTTTATGCACAATTTATAAGCAAATGACAAAATTTAGAGTTTATCGACAATCCTCTATAAATTTCACAAGGTGAAACTTTGAAAAAAAATGAACTATACTCGTTTTATTACTGGTAACATCTGTCTTCGTATCTGGCTGTGTATCCGATAAAGGAAACGTATCCAACAATGGGAGCAGAGTTCAAAGAGCATCTGCAATTACGGAACTGAGAATAGGCCATCAGCCAAGTACCCATCATATTGCATTTGTGGTTGCAGATGAAAAAGGATGGTGGCAAGCAGATCTTGCGCCTTACGGAGTTAAGGGTATCAAAGAATATGTATTCCAGACAGGCCCACCAGAAATGCAGGCCATGATGGCTGGAGATCTGGACGTAGCTTATGTTGGAGCAGCTCCTGCTGTTACAGCCCTTAGCCAGGGTCTTGACGCAAAGATTGTTGTGCCTGTACAGATAAATGGTTCAAGTCTCGTTCTAAGGCCAGAATACAAGTATACAGGTCCTCAAGACTTAAAGGGATTAAAAATAGCTACCTATCCCCCAGGATCAATTCAGAATACGCTATTGAGAAAATGGCTCAAGGAAAACGGAATTGACCCTGAGAAAGATGTAACAATCGTTGGAATGGCAGCAGCATGAGACACCGTAAGCGTTATTTCAGCCAAAAAGGTAGACTCCGTCTTCCTGCCTCACCCCTCCCCAACAAGTGTAGAAAAGGCAGATAATGGGCGCATCATCGTACAATCTGGACAGATGGAACCTAATCACGTCTGATGTGTGCTTTTGATAAGCGGAAAACTTATCCGAGACCATCCGGATATTGTAGAGCAGATTGTAAAGACGCATATTAAAGCAACGGAATATACCAAGGCGAAAAATGACGAAGCTGCTCAGATTTTTTCAAATAAAACTTCAGAGGATCTTGAAACTGTAAAAACATCTCTTAAAGAATGGGATGGAGAACTGATTACAGATCCTGAACTTATTGAAAACTCAACTGTCGATTTATCGAATGTTCTATATGGGCTGAATTACACTCAAAAACCTCTGACAAAAAAAGAAATCTTTGATATAAGTTTCTATGAGAAAGCTATCAGTAAGAAATGAGACAGAAGAGATATAGTAACTATTCATCCTACATAAAAAAAATAATTTTGGAGATATCTATTTTGATGCAATAGATTCTTCCGATTACTAATTGATTGGAAAATAAAAAACATGGTCAATAACCGACAGTTAAATAAAATCAGCCTGACGAAACTTGCTCATTGAATTTTAGTAAAGATATCTATGATATTGTTTTTAACTGAATGAATAGTTACTAAAGAGATTATATAAATACAATCAAGATTTACAGATGCCTCTGCTTTCATAAGGGGGAATTATAATTATTATTTTTCTGAAAAAAGAGGGCTGTCGAAGAGATAAAAAAGTAATAATTATTTGGGAATCTATTTTTAGTAGATTGATGTTTTGAATCACCTAAATGTCAGTAGATCCTTTAATGTACGGTTTGATTTCGTAATTTTTACCTCTCTTGCAGGTATATTTTTACATTTAATACCTCTTTATCTTCACATGCTAATCCACATGCTTTCTATAGAACGTGAACTCCCCCTCCCTTTCGGGTTGATACACTCTGAGGAAGGGGCTTCCTTTGAGTAATTCCTTCATCTGTTCTCAAATTTCAGATCCATCGAAAATTCTGTATTGTCGAAGATTATCAACAAATTGTTGATAGCCTGTCTATAAGGCATTTTGTGATAGGAAAAGTAGCGTAATATTTTAGAGATTATAACCAAAATCTGTACACAATATCTTCAGATTCATCCAGGGGCAGAGTGGAAAGAACTGTTCTCATATGCCCATAAATTGTATATCTATGACCCGTAAAAATCAGAGGTTTATCAAAACACTCTGAGATATTTTATTTTGAATAATTCCCTCATATCCAGAGCGTTGGCACGAACATACCACGTTTCTTGCAGCTGGATGGACACCGAGACTTTGATTCCAGCAACAAAATTCTAAGGGCCAATATCAAAAATAATTTCAATCCCTTTCCAAATAATAATAGAATTCTCAATATGTAAAAGTAAGTTAATAACTCAAAGATAAAACCAATAAAAAGTTCTCAGAGTAATCCGATATATGACCAAAAAATAACATAAAATAAGAATAAAAATAATTCTAATAATAATAACGATTATGATAATAGTTACTTCTGGATAAATATATTCAGCCAGCATGCCTGAAAGAAATGTCCGCACCAAATTTCAGTTCCAAGCGGATTTACAAAAATTATAAGTTATGGCACTCAGCTACGAGCCTTTCCACCAGTTTTTGCTGAATTGTAGTTCTTCTGTTCCCTCCACAAACCATACTTCTAACACCAATGATGTCAGGTCCTATTCTTTCAAGCACCGGGAGGTCATCGAATTTCAGGGAACCAGCAATTGCATTTTCAAGTCCATATTCATGAGCAATGTCAGTGAACCTTTTAAGTCCTTTCTCATCCATGAATTCAAAAGTAGATTTTCCATCCTTGATTGCAGTATCTACCATGACTACATCTGCACTAACCTTTGCCGCAACTTCGGAAAGAGATAATGGAGAAATCGAATTAATGCGTTTATAATCTGAATATCCTGAGGCAACTATCTTCTTTGTTGAGTCATAGTCCTTCACAGCTCTTATTAGGTTTATAAGAAGCTCGAATGCTTGTGCTTGAGTCTGAATATCGTAAAGGCCCACCTTAATATAGTCTGCTCCTGCAACTGCTGCTCCTAACGCTGCAAGGGAAGCAGTCCCGGGTTTGTAATGAAAATCTCCTATTGTTGCGCTTATCGGCTGTCTTCCATTTACAGCTTCTTTTATATCTTTAATTATCCATGGGAAATTGGCTCCAAGGGAACCTTCAATTGGGTTTTTGACATCCACAATATCAGCACCTCCTCTTGAAACTATGATGGCTTCCTCTTTATTCATTGGACTTACAAGTAGTTTCATAGAAATCCTCTAACAAAGTGTGGAATTAGAATCATTATAATGAATATTTATTTTTGGTATGAAAGTACATGAGGGATCCTCTCAAGTACTTACACTATCCTCTGTTCCCACAATTACGATTATTTAGCTAATTATTTATATACTTTTATCATCCGAGAACATCTCAGGCTCAACAAACTTCCTCCTCTTTAATTCTTCGCTTTTGATATTTTATTTCATCTTAGTACATCTTGAAATTTGTAATAAGATACTATATAATTGTTGCAATTTTCCTTGCTATGATACCAATTACCTTCGTATGTCCAATTTATTTCGTTTTCCAGTTAATAAACTTTCTACAAAAAGTAAGAGATACCTGAAAATAGCTAAAGCAGTTACAAAAATGGGTAGAAAAAAAGCAAATCAAGTTAAAGATTTCCAACACAAACTTTCCAAAACTATGGTTGAAAACACTAGAGCTAAAACTATCATAGTAGGTGACCTTAGTGTGTACAAATGACTCAACCTAAAGTAAAAGATGGTAAAAAGGAAAAAAGACGAAACAAAATAACGGTCAAAATAGTTCTACTCGGGATCTAGAAAACTAGGTAGATTTGTTCAATTCTTACCTATAAAGCAAAATTTGTAGGTAAAAGTGTAATAAGAATTACTAAAAACAAACAACTAATAAATGTTGTTATTGTGGGAAAATCCATGATATACCTTCTTTGAAGCTTGTTATGATTTGTGATTGCGGGAACAATATTATAGGTATCGAAATAATTTTATAATTATTATGTTACGTTTCCTATCACAAAATACTTTGTGGACAAGCTATCAACAATTTGTTGATAATCTTCGACAATACAGAATTTTCGATGGATCTGAAATTTGAGAACAGATGAAGGAATTACTCAAAGGAAGCCCCTTCCTCAGATGGTATCAACCCGACTGAGAAGGGTATTTCATTTCGTAAATAATTGGATAAATGTTTGCATTTATTACCTTGTGAAAATAAGTTATTTCATAGATACAATTATCCCTAAAAAGCTTAATGCTATTGCAATAATAGTTATAAAAAAAATTAAACTTGAACTTACATTCTCTAATTGGTCGTTATCTTTACTACCCATGATATTAAATATACTCCAACTTGCTAAAAAAGGTTTTTACCAATATGTGCACAAATAAAATAAATATTCATTATAAGCTGCCAATTGATATAGATATAGAAATTGGAAAATAGTTCTCTCACAGTTATAATTTCATTAGTTTATTTTTCGTTTTTTGTGAAGGCTTCGTTATGCGTACAATGACAAAAAAAGTCTAAATGATACTTTCAAGTTGTTATGGTCTATTCGCCATTTTGCTGATTTTGCTGTAAAATCACAGATCTCAGCAATCTGTAAGAGAGAGGAAATAACACATTTTAAGAATCCATCGGATAAAAATATTTTAAATATTTAAGGAAATTTAAATAAACTTTTTAATTTCTTCATATTCTCATAGATGGTATCTATAAATTGTGATAATCAAAAGTTTATTGAAATACTTAATAATCTTCTCATTTCTTTTCGTAAATAAAATTCAGACTACATCGAAAATTAGCTATAAGCTGTCGAATATTGTTAGATCTGTATTTTTTGCAATCTCTTCAAACTTCATTTTTGGAAGTGTTATCTTCAGGATGCGATTTCCAATTTTTGAAGTGCTTCCACCATTTTAAAGATGATTGGCAGGTGGCAAGCTCGGAAAAAACCAGTATATTTTCCTTCCTTATAAATAGATCCTTCCTCTTCTGCTTCGTTTTCCTTCTCGATCTTTGCACTTATACCAAGCATTCTGTTTTAATGTTTATCTAAACATTCTTTTTATTGATTCATAGCTTGTCAGTAGTGACCACAAGCTTGTTTTCTTCTTCCTTGAAGCAACAATAGAGTAAATACAATTGCTTCCCCATTTTTACATAGGCATTTAGTCTTCAAACAGCTGATTCAGTCATTCCTGCGTTTTCCGGTTAGATTCAAAAAAATCTCTGCATGTTGATTTTGAAAATATTTATTAGTAGGCTAGTTCATCTAAAATTCCACATAAAATAAAGTTACTACACAGCAGTTGTTTTATTATATCTTGGAAAAGGCTAAATATATACTTCTTTAGAAATTTCACTTAAATGTAACTTAAAAAGGACCTGAAAAATATGTTTGTCGTGTGTCTGTGAATTATTGAAAATCTTAAACACTAGATTCTACCTACATTTTCCCAAAAATTGGGGATATACTCGTTTTTTTAGATTTGATCAATAATTCAAGGAAACTAAATAAATTTTGATTTGTGAATATACATGAAAGTGGGAGATAAACTTTCAGCATGAACAATTAACAGGAACAAAACCAATGATTCAATCTGAACAAATTCTGTGATTTAGGCCTTCTTAGTGAATATGAAAAATATAATGGTGGAAGCAAAAATGAATAATATAGAAAAAAAATGATTGAGTTAAAGAAAAAAGCTAGAACTAACATTTCAAATTCCCAGTAAACGATAAAAAAGCAAAAGAGTTTGACAAAATAATAGAGGATTCCAATAAACCTCTAATTTTGATGAATAATATATATATTATATATAAATATACTACGAAATATGAGGGCTTATCGAAGTCTTCAACAATAATGGAATTTTTATGTAGCCAGGTTTTTCACCTGGATATTTAAAATTGTTAGAATAATTGATTCTAGTGTTAATTTGCCACATTTACTTTTGACATCACTTGGAAGTAAATGCGATCAGAGATCTAAAATGAATGTGGTAGTCAACTTAACGTTAACTGATTCTTTAATCAGATGTGAGTATTTCGTGTCTCATAGAGATGGTTGATATTTTCATCCTAGCAATACACCTTGTTCAAATTCACTCTTTTTCTGAGCACTTGCATGCAGGGAACCAAAAACTAAACCACGCAGAAAAAGAAAAAGCAAGTATGTAACTTGTCTGTATCAAAATTAACTTATTATTAATATACCACCTATAAATTTCTTAAAAATAAGACTTAGACAGTTAAACTGAAAACTCAATCCCATTTAACCTATAATTGTCTAAAATTCCTCAAATCGGGCAATAATAGGGTTGCGACTGCGCATGTGCTCTAGCGCTATCATCTCACCTGATGGTTTCAGAACACGCCTCATTTCAGTAAGAGCCTTCACATGATCAGAAATTGTGCAGAGGACAAAAGTCGTAACCGCATAATCGAAGCTGTGATCCGAAAATCCAAGGCTCCCGGCGTCCATAAGAATAAAAGTGACATTTTTCATATCCTTTGCTTTTTCTCTGGCGTTTTCAAGCATTCCTTTGATGTTATCGATTCCGGGTACCGAACAACATGGAGGATAGTATTTCATATTTATTCCAGTTCCCACTCCGACTTTCAGAATTTTTCCGTTCAGGCTTGAAAGTGCTTCTTTTCTCCATTTCTTGAAAATGAGAAGCTTGAGCGGCAAATCTAGTAGCTCATATATGGGTGTAATTCTGTCGTACTTAGGGGTTACTGACACAATATTCAACTCAACAATTATAAGTACACTACTATTATTCGGGTAATGTTATTTAAAAAATCATTTAAAGCTTGTTACACAATGAGTTGGGAAACAAATAATTATTTGGAATGAAATCGATGTAGATGTTTCTAAAAATAAGTAAGCCTGGTGTAAAAATATGCCTAAATTATTTAGCTATGGGTCCTTATTGGTACTATATTGTCTTTTTGGTTCTCACTTGTAAAATTAGCTCAAAAGCATTTGAAAGAGCCATTGAAATAAATTCTCAGGATTGATATGCTTTAGTAAATCGTACATGTATTATATTCTCTCATCAACAACAAGGACCCTTCAATCTTTAATTTAAAAAAAGCCATCTATCTTGACTCATCCTATAAAGAAACCTCAAAAAAGACTATGATTTTAAAGAACTATGGATCGACGAATAGTGTAAGGAACTTATTAAGTAAAAAAGAAGATTTAGTTGGAGTATTTATTATTAAGCTGCGCGAAATATTATAAATCGCGGAAAAAACATAAATATGCTGGGAAATTGTTCACTTATTCCTTTTCTTTTGTATTCTTCATTCTTCATTTTTAAGTTTAAGAGCAATGGGCTTTGCACCTAAAGTACCATTTTAGCCAGACATTATATGCAAAAATTAGACATTAGATGCAAAACCTACTTTAGTGCAAAGCCAGACAAATGAGAACATTTTAATACTTGACCATAAATGCATTTTCCTCTTGATAAAATTTGAATTTGCTACGAAGACTGTAGTAACATAACATATAGAGATACCTAAAGAACGTTCATAATAAACACGAAAATATTAGGACAATACTCATTTAAAATATAATATCAGAATATTATGATGCAACAACAACAAAGTAGAAAAAAACATCCTATGAGAATGAGGGATCTATTAAGAAACAAGAGTATTGGCTCCAAAAAAATATCAAAGGAACGAATTTATGCAGCAACTAAAAAAATATTCAAAGCAGAAAACGTTCTTGTAACTATCATCCAAAGAGTGAATCGGAAGATATCATTTACATTTTTTTAGTATGATAGATATCTTCTGATGATATTAAAAACAAAAAGAGTATTTTGAGAATAGTAAAAGTTACCTTTAAAATAAATAGTAATAACCAGAAAAGAAAAATAGGGTCAAATAAAGGGGTAAGCGAGGAAAAGTTAGACAGTCTCTGCGCAAAAAAAGGAGTGATATAGGAATTTGTTTATATATTTAAAAATAGTATCGATCTGAAATAATTCTTATTTTTGGTATTTTTGACCTTAGACAGGGAGTTGATGATTCGAGAGAATTAGTAGAAGATTTTGCAGTATGAGCTAAAATATTACGAACTTCTTATAATAATATTTTGCTTCATCAGATAAAGTTATTATATCAACGACATTGCATAATTCAGAAGATATAGGCAGTAAACTAATTGCATTGATATCATAAGTGTATTCATTTCCACTGTCATGATCAATAAGTCCATCACCCCCAATAACTTTTTTTGATTTGTTCTGATTTATAGAAATAATTTTGGAACTGACGAGATATTACTCATTACTGACAAACTGGATCTCTCTCATTATTTAATTGATACTATTCTAAAATATCCTTAATGTCATCCACATATCCTTTTTCATTAAGTTTTCAACAATCACAGAAAACTCCGAGGAAAGGAAAAAAACTAGATCAATCCTTCCTAATCCTTCATGTTTTCCATGGTTTACCTCAATTTGTGATACTAGTAAAAGAATTTTAGTAATGAACTATACTTTTGGTAATGAACTATAATCGTGAAAACATCATACACATAATACTAGACCATCAAAACATTATGGAGAGACATTAAATCCAAAATAAAAATACAAACCAACAGAAAGGCCTATATCAAAATAATATATCAAGTTTTACAAAAAATAGCCCGAAGACAAATTATATTATTTTATACTAGAATATATATATGTTATTAATTTTTTATGTAATTTATACCCACTTAATAGTATTTGTAGAGAATTTCAAGAAAACCCCTTTATTTCATCATAAGCTTACAAATTGCATACAAAAAACTATGAAAATCAGAGATTTATCGAAGCTCTCTGTAAATGAAGATTCGAAACTGTGTTGCACCATTATGGGTGCAACGGAAAATATGGATTGAAGAAATTCATCCGAAAATATACGATAAACGATGGATAGGGAAAATAAACCAAATAGTTTAAATAATTACAAAGAGTATTCACCCAAAAATTTAAGGTAATTCTGAAAATTAATGAGATTGAACTTCGGAAAATAAAGATGAAACTTATTATTTGGATCCACCCCAAAAATATAGATTCTCACTATCATCAGGAATATAAGAAGCAAAAACTATGAAAAGAGTGACCAGGAAATTTAATGGTTTAGGAGAAAGTTCGCTTGGTCAATTAAAAAACTAGAAAAACGAGAGGAACAATGAACTCGCCTAAATTTAAAATTCACAAATCTTCTAAAATATACGGTACATCTGTAATCGGAAAAGATACGATAATACTGGAAAATGTGATTCTTGGATACCCTGAACACAAGGTCCTTATGGAGATTTTGAAACAGAACATAGAAATTGAAGATTTTGATTTCCCGGGCTGTACCATAGGCCCAAATTCGATTATAAGGATCGGATCAACTATATTTTCCAATGTAAACACTGGGAAAAACTTAAAAACTGGACATAATGTGATGATTAGAGAAAACACTGAAATAGGAAACAATGTCCTTATTGGAACCAATGTCATTATAGACGGCTATGTGAATATCGGAAACAATGTCAGCATTCAGGGCAATGTATATATTCCTACCAATGTTGTTATCGAAAACAATGTGTTTATAGGCCCCTGTGCTGTTCTAGCCAATGATAAATATCCCATCCGAAAAAAATACGAGTTTAAAGGTCCTGTTTTGAGAAAAGGTGCTTCGATAGGTGCAAACGCAACCCTACTTCCAGATGTTGAAATTGGAGAAGGAGCAATGGTTGCCGGAGGAGCACTTGTAACAAAAAGCGTACCCTCCTGGAAACTTGCTATTGGCGTGCCTGCTAGAATACGAGACCTTCCGAAGGATTTATGCGAATTGAATGAAATATAAGTATTTAATAATTAAAATTAAGTAAGAGGAAATTATAGTCACATTAAAGAGGTCCAAAAATGATCCAGATTGCTAAACCTCTGCTGGGTAAAGAAGAGATTGACGCAGTAACAGAAGTCCTGAATTCAGGCATGATTGCACAGGGCCCGAAAGTAGAAGAATTTGAACTTGCTTTTTCCGAGTACACTGGCTGTGATTATACAGCCGCAGTAAACTCTGGCACTGCAGCTTTGTATATTGCGCTTCTAGCCCATGGAATAGGAAAAGAAGATGAAGTGATTACAAGTCCCTTCAGCTTTATTGCCACCGCAAACAGTATCCTTTACACAGGGGCAAAACCTGTTTTTGTAGACATCGAACTAGATACATTTAACATCGATCCCGAGAGAATCAAGGAAAAAATCACTTCAAAAACCAGGGCCATTATGCCAGTTCACCTTTACGGACACCCTGCAGACATGAAAGCCATAATGGAAATTGCCGAAGATAATAAGCTTTTTGTAATCGAGGATGCCTGCCAATCTCATGGCGCAGACTGCCTTGGAAAAAGAGTAGGAAGCTTTGGCACAGGAGCATTCAGCTTTTATCCGACAAAGAATATGACAACCGGCGAAGGAGGGATGCTCACAACAGACAAAAAAGAAATTGCAGAGAAAGCAAAAATGATCAGAGCCCATGGATCAAAAGTTCGCTACCTGCATGAAATGCTAGGTTTCAATCTTCGCATGACTGATATTGCAGCTGCAATTGGGATTGTGCAACTTGGAAAACTGGAAAAGTTTACAAAAAACAGACAGATAAACGCAGGAATTCTCTCAGACGGCCTTAAAGAAATATCTGGGCTTGTACCTCCAGTCACAGCAGAAGGCTGCAGTCATGTTTTCCACCAGTACACTGTCAGGGCCAAAAATAGGGATAAGTTTGCAGCTTTCCTGAAAAAGAAAGAAATAGATACCGGGATCTATTATCCGATACCCATTCACAGACAGCCCTTCTATAGGGACCTTGGATATAAAGACTTTCTGCCAGTTTCAGAGAAAACAGTTGAGGAAGTCCTCTCCCTTCCTGTACACCCGGGATTGTCCAGAGATGACTTGCAGAAAATAGTCGAAGCATCCAAAGAATTTTATGCAAAAGATTGAATAGTTTTCCAGTCACTGCAGTTTCAAGAAACAGGAAGTGAGACTTTTGATCAGAGTAGGAGTAATAGGCACGGGTGCCATGGGACAGAATCACTTAAGGATTTACAGTGAAATGGAGGGTGTGGAACTTGTTGGGATATCGGATATAGACCAGAAGCGCGTCGAATTTATGGCTACACAATTCAAGACAAAGGCCTTTACAGATTACAAGAAAATGCTTCTTGAAGGACTTGATGCTGTAAGTGTAGTTGTGCCAACAAAACTGCACAAGCAGGTAGCACTCGACGCCCTTGACGCAGGAATGCAGGTCCTTGTAGAAAAACCGATTGCAGATACGACTGAAAATGCTGAGATGATGATAGAAGCCGCAAAACAGGCAGGAAAAGTCCTTATGATAGGACATATTGAGCGTTTTAACCCCGCAGTCATAAGGCTTAAAGAAATCATAAACTCAGGAATCTTGGGTAAGATAGTTTCAATCTCAACAAAAAGAGTCGGGCCCTATAACCCGAGGATAAGAGATGTGGGAGTAATTTTGGATATAGGAGTCCATGATATAGACATAATCTCGTACCTTTACGGCAAAAAAATAAATAGTGTTTATGCTATTGCAGGTGCAGATATCCACTCATTTGAAGACCATGCCTCAATTATCCTCCGTATGGATCATAACTTTGCAGGGGTTGTAGAAACAAACTGGCTGACCCCACATAAAGTAAGACAGCTCACAGCGATAGGAGTGAAGGGGGTTGCATATCTGGACTACATCAATCAAACAGTACAACTTCATGATAATGAATGGATAAGAAAAGCCAAGGTGGAACACAGCGAACCCCTAAAAAATGAGCTCAAGTATTTCATAGACTGTGCTGCTACAGGCAAAACCCCCAATCCCTGTGGAGAAGACGGAAAACACGCTCTAGAAGTGGCAATGGCAGCTATAAGGTCCTATCAAGAAGAACGATTAATTGAAGTAGGAAAATAATCGTAAAAGACCCTGAGAAAGAAAATCCCCCAACCTCTGGAAACAGGTAATATCTGAAAAACAATTTAGGAAATGATAATTATGAATAAATTAGAACTACTTCTAAAGGAACGTGGGCAGATAAAAATAATAGGAGTTATAGGGATGGGCTATGTAGGCATACCTTCAGCGGTTCTTTTTGCAGATTCCCCATGTTTTAATAAAGTTCTCGGTTTTCAGCGCAACTCAAAAAGTTCAGGTTATAAAATCGATATGCTCAACCGAGGAGAAAGTCCTCTTAAAGGAGAGGAACCAGACCTTGGAGATCTTCTTGCCAGAGTAGTAAAAGCCGGCAAGCTAGAATGCACTCACGATTTCTCAAAAATCTCCGAACTTGATGCAGTCACCCTTGCAATTCAGACTCCTTTTGCAAATTCTAAAGACCTAGAGCCCGATTTTTCCGCACTTATTGATGGCATTAGAAATGTAGGAAAATATCTTAGGCCAGGTATACTTGTAGTACTCGAGTCCACAATAACCCCTGGCACAACTGAAGGTATAGCAAAACAGATTCTTGAAGGCGAATCCGATCTAAAAGCAGGAGAAGACTTTGCCCTTGCCCATGCTCCTGAAAGGGTAATGGTTGGAAGACTTTTAAAAAATATCCGAGAACATGATAGAATAGTTGGTGGCGTCAATGAAATAAGTACCAGAAGGGCAGTTGAGTTGTATGCCCCTGTGTTGACTGTAGGAAAAGTAATCCCGATGAGTGCAACTGCAGCTGAGATCACAAAAACTGCAGAAAATACTTTCCGCGACCTTCAGATTGCAGCAATCAATCAGCTTGCTCTTTACTGTGAAGCCATGGGTATAAATGTCTATGACGTCAGGAAAGGCGTGGATAGCTTAAAAGGAGAAGGGATCACAAGAGCTATCCTTTGGCCCGGTGCAGGTGTCGGAGGCCACTGCCTTACTAAGGACACTTACCACTTGGAAAGAGGAGTTAAGATGGGGAATTGGCATCTTGATTACCCTGAAGATACAGATTCAATCTACATAATTGCACGAAAAATTAATGATTTCATGCCCACGCATATGTATAACCTTACTACTGCAGCCTTTGAAAAAATTGGGAAGAGAATGAAAGGTTCAAAGATTGCTATACTCGGCTGGGCCTTTATCCGAGACTCGGACGATGCCAGAAATACTCCTTCAGAACCTTACAGGAACCTATGTCTGAAAGCAGAAGCCAAAGTAATGGTTCATGATCCATATGTTGTGAATTATCATGGAATCGAGATTTTGGATGACCTTAAAAAGGTTGTTATGGACGCAGATGCTGTTGTGTTCCTTGCAGAGCACAGCGAATATTTTAATTTAAAGGCCGATTGGATAAAGAAAGTTACTGGCAAAGAGAATACGATTATCGTTGATGGTAGAAATGTAATTAAACCGGATGATTTTATTAGCAAGGGATTTGTGTATAAGGGGATTGGGAGAGGTGATAAGAACGAACATGTAATAGTATGAGCATAAAATATTTTTATTTGAGAGCTTAGTTCGGTTTTCCATATTCTGGAAGAGGGTAAAACCATGATTGAAATACTAAAAAAAAAAGAGGAACTTTGGGATCTTTTTACCAAAAAAGAAGAATACAATTTGACTTTTTCTGACAAATATGATAGGTTTCCTTACTATTTAAGTAATCAGAGAGATGTTTTTGATCCCAAAGTATCCAGGTTTCTAATAGAAAATGGTTTGTGCCCTGAGTATCCAGACGGAAAAAAATTTGCGGTCTGTCTTACTCATGATATTGATGTAGTATATCCAGAAAGACTGTACCAGATAGTTGGAACAGCTAAATTACTCTCTAAAGGGAAATTAATGGATGCTATGAAAATGCCCTTTTCCAGAATCAACAAGAAGTGGAACCCTTATTGGAACTTTAGAGAAATAATGAAGTTGGAAGCAAAATACAATGCAAAATCTACCTTCTATTTTCTGGCCTTACATCCTGGAGAGAAGGACTTCAATTACAAAATTGAGGACCTTGAGACCGAATTATCGTTTATATCTGATTATGGGTATGAAGTAGGCCTACATGGAGGACATGAATCCTACAAAAATTTAGAAGATATAAAGGAAAAAAAGCATATGCTTGAAAAGGCCCTTGGGAAACAGGTTGTAGGGTATAGAAATCATTATTTAAAGTTTAAAGTTCCGGATACATGGGAATTGTTGAGCAAAGCAGGCTTCAAGTATGATACAACATTTGGGTACCCTGACTGTGCAGGCTTCAGGAATGGAGTATGCCACCCATTCAAGCCATTTAATAGAAATACAGAAAAACAAATAGACATCCTCGAAATACCTCTTATAATTATGGATCGAACTTTGCTACGAGATTATATGCGCCTTGACATCAAAAAGGCATGTGAACTCATAAAGAGACTTGTCGATAAAGTAGAGCAGTACAATGGTGTGGTTACGGTCCTCTGGCACAACAATACATTAGTTGGGGAAGAGAATCTTAAGCATTATGAAAAATTCCTCAAATACGTTTCCAGCAAAAAAGCATGGATTGCAAGTGGAGAAGAAATATGTAACTGGTGGTCTACTAATGTTGAAAAAAAGTAGTTAAGGCTCCAGGAATCCTGAGGATATTCGCTTAATAGTTATCAGGATTATTTTATAGGATTCCTATTTACCTCTATTTTTTTCTTCGCGGGAATCCTGTTCAAATCTTTCTCGCTAATTTCTATATTTGACCTTACTTTTTCTTTTCTTGTAACCATTCCGCCGACCTAAAATCAAGTGGTAGATATTCATTTTGACACAATAGACATGCCTGATTACAAAATGATTGGGAAATAAAAAACATTATCAACAATCTACAGTTAAATAAGATCAGCGAACTGGAATTCGCTAATTGAATTTTACTAAAGAGAGCTATTGATATTTTTTCCCAGGCTGAATAGTTAAATTAGATATTTGGATTTAATTTTGAATCACATATTTTTTATAGAACGAAGAGTAAACCCATAGGTCTTCAGCCTAGAAGATGTAAGAGTCAACTTCAACATTGGTTCCGTATAGAGATATATATAGCACTTGTGGAATACTTGTTCATGTTATTTAGAAGATTTTCATGTTTGTTTTGGAACTGAGTATTTTAAGTTAATTGTTTAATCAAAGCGATATGTATTGACCCCCAAAGAATTCCATTCATGTCAAGAAAAATGTGTGTGATATTTTGATTATAATTATACTCTTTGTTCAACGGAAATTTCACAGCCCCGGCTAGGTCATTAATATCTACGCTGAAATCGATGGGATACAGAAGCTTCATGTTAGTAGATGCTAACAAATATCGTTCAAGTTCATCGCGAGTGAAGATCTCCGAAAATATTTTGTAATGCCCACGCAACAAATTGCAAGGAAATTGGCTGTCTTTCTCTCGATATCTATGTAGTTTTTCCAATTCTGTACCTACGAAGATCTCAGTTGCGATACTGGCGACACCCCCGGGCTTCAGCCACGCTCGATCTCTTTCATACACTCTAATACTGCTTTTTTGCCCCCAAAATGCTCAATAGAAGAATAGCTAAAGATTGCATCGAAAGTATTATCTTCGAAATGAATGTTAGTGCCGCTCATGATCTGCACGCTTAGTCGCTTGCGGTTAAACTGACCGGGAGCAAATAGCTCTGGACTCTCTAATATGCTTTTATTTGCTTCTTTCCACATTTTGGACGTTATCGTGTACAGATCAGTACAGAAGACATACTTTGTATGGTTCGTCAGATAAAAAACGGGCGCTTCAGTACCACTTCCTATGCCCAAGACGATGCAATTAGTATCTATCTTCCCTGCTTTTTTCAGCGAGAGCATTCCAATAGCCCATTCCCAATGCTTACGATGCCGGCCTGCCATATCGGCTGCTTTTCTGATGCCAGGTTGAAGAATTTCCTGCATCATCTCTGATAACTCTGGGTCGTTCCAGTCTGCTGTAGCACAAATCTTATTTAAGCTCTTCATAGTATCTCTGATATTTTTTTAGAATATTTCAATAAAACTCAATATTGAGCTGGTTGTTTATAAAGCCTATCTAGACAGTTTGTTGAAATCGGAGGTTTAGCAAAATGATCTATATTTTTCATAGAGTACTAAGGTACGTGAAGTTGTGAAGACACTGTAAGATGCATATCTTATTCTCCTTCTATGATGATACTTTCCTGAATACTCCGATCGGTTTGACCATCTGGATTGATTAGGTATGTCTCTACATTTTGGGTAGCATGATTTGTACATAATGTTATCATGGGGAAATCTGTTAGATATTATATTCTTTCCACTATCTTTATATTGGGTATGATTGTTGCAGGCCTAGCTGTCTTACCAAGCTTTGCTTCCCAATTGGGATATCTCCTTCTGTTAGATAAATGATTATATTTTGAAGTTCTCTAATTATGTAGAAAGTTGTTCTCTTAAACTAAATATTTATATATCAGAAATTCCTTTAATTCATCTACACGAATGCAGAGCATCATAATAAAAATATATAAAAAATGCCAAGATGGCGGAGTGGCTACGCAATCGCCTGCAGAGCGATTTTATTCCGGTTCGAATCCGGATCTTGGCTTTCCTTTTAGAATATTAATTAATCTAATTTTAAATTAATTGATGAATTGAATTTAAATATATCGTAAAATGCTTTCAATAAATCTACACAATTCCTAGGTGATAGAGCAGACGCACATCTCTAGATGAACGTTGGCTTGCTAAATTGTTCCCATAACTTTTTAACTCACTTGCTTTTTCCAGATTATCTTCCTTCTCAGTCCACTTGAGCGGAGAGAATGATCTGTGTGCTCTGATATATAATTTGGAATAGTTTAGCCTTTGTGATACGATCCAGACCTCAGCTATTATATTGCAAATATTAATTCTCAAGAATGGATATTGATGAACTCAGGCGAAGACTCGCTAAATTTTCCCATTAATATTGCACGAATGGTTTTGAGGATCCGGTTTTAGTACTTATTTCAATAATATATCCAACGGACCTGAAATGATGTAACCTATTCTGAAACATGAAAACGTTTTCAGGAATTATCACGTTCAGAGGATATTGTGTAAGGCGATGTTGGCGAGATTGAAATTTGTATATATAATTTTGACCTTTACAGAGTAAAAGTAGGGTGGATAAAGGGAACTTCCAAAATTCTTATTCAGAAATATAACAGCAAGATTCCTTAGATATTAAATCTATGCTTAAACTTCCGGGAATCAGTCTGGAAGCGGTTAACTGTGTATGTTTAGCCATATTTTACCTTAAAGATGCTTTTGCAATAGCTGCTCATGCTCACAGAATTTTCAACGGGCTCGGTCTGGTAGAAAAAAGATTCCTTAGAAAATTGAAACTGAATAAAAAAGATCTCCCAAAAAATATTTGGATAATAAAACTCTCTTGCCTATAAAATGAGGGGGAGATATCTGAGGCCCATTTTTCTCAGGTTCTGAGCCTGCTTCCAGAATGACATATGTACTAAAATTCTTTTTTGAGGAGAAATTTCCGGTAATCTCGGTAATTTCGGTAATTTTGGAATCTGAGTCTAAGGCTTATTATACATGGATCAAGAATATTTCAGAAAGGAATTATAGGAGGCCTCAAGGCCCATTATTTTTGAATCTTGTCAGTTCCTAAAATATTTCTGCTAATCAAAATAAAATTAAAACGTTATTAAAAATAATGGAATACGTGATCTGGGAAGATTCTGAGAGAGAATGAGTAATGAAGTTGGAGAAAATCTGCAAGATAACTTTTCTTAATAATTCTGCTGATCCTGTGAACTTCATCTGGGATGTTTAGATGATTGTATTCACTTATCTTCCTTATTTTCTTGTCCTGTGTGGTAAAATTACATGAATCAGTTCCATCAGGGTTAGTCTTTTCCTGCTCTTTCAAAATCCTATCAATTCTAAGCCTTCACAATAAATTTTCGGTTTCTTTTAATTGTAATTTATTTATCCAAGCTTTAAAAGTATTTTTAATCAGTTAACAAAAATATAGTGTGATTTTAATCCATATATATCTAAAAAAAATAGAGTCCTTTATTTATACTTGTCCCATTTGCTTTTATTAAAAAAGCTTAGTATGAGATTAAAATCATCCGTACTTATTCCATATTCTAGTGTAATTTTCATGTATCTTTATAGTTTTTAAAAATTGGTATTGTCTGGTTGGTTGGATTTAATGGCGTAATTCCTTCGATTAATTTTTTGCCATATCTATCGTAAACATCTATTAGAATCGTGTCTGTATTCATCAATACCCCCCAATTATAAGTGAGTCGGCTGATTTTCGATGCCAAAAAGTTGATCTTGTTAGCTGCAGGAGAGGAAATGCCTGCAACCAAATAGAAGATTTGCTCGAAAGCACTCGAAAACCTTTAAATTATAACTAGATTTAAGATGGGACATATTTTTTGTATATTTTCTAAATTCTATTACCTAAAACTAATTAGTACTAAACTTACTTAGTTATAATCTTATGAATTATAGCATAGGGAAGCATATCAAACCAGTCAGAGATAACTTAATCTCAGTCCTTATTACAATTTTTTTTTGGTGTTCCTTAAGATAACCTTCTCCAACTCAAGAAAATGTCTTATACAACCCCGCAAGGTTCGTAGTTAACTAGAGTCTATCCAAGGTAATTCCTAAAACTGCTATGAAGGTATGCCTTCTATGTTATATCATATGTTCTTTTTCCATAATTAGTCCCCAGATATTGGTTCAGATATTAATGCTAAAAAATAACTACAACTTACTAGAAAAAAAATTGATCTCTTCCATATAATTGCTGTGACATATTATAGAACCACAGAATAAATAATATGTTTATTATTTTAAGAGAGAAACATTAATTAATTTTCAAGTCGTAACAAGCGATAGCTGTAACTAATATAGGTATTGATGGTAGTTTCCTAGTAAAAGGTGGAGCATTTGACTGAACTGAAAATTTGTTTCACTGTGCAGATCATGAGAAAGAAAATAAATTTTATAATTTAAATCCAGAAAAACGGTCTTTTTTTTGAATACACAAATAGTTCAGATCGAATCTTAATTTCCTTCCAATAACCTGGAACCCAATGTTTTTCCGCTTTTAATGATTATTATGATTATAATGATATCTTCCGTGTTTTTAGTTGCAATAATAGTCATCTTTAGTTTTGATTGGAGACACTTAGTAATATCTTCTGGGATCACAAAAATTCATCGCTGTTTCCCCTATTCGGCAACTGAAATAAATCAAAAATCTTAAAAATAATAAAAAATATTTGATTTTAAAAAGGGGTTTTTCTTTAGAAAGTCCTTTTCATTGAAGATATTGCAACTCACTAAGAATGTACTTATTATAACAACAAGATTTGACACTTTAAGTACAATATTTCTTGTATGATAATACTATTTGTTGTGAAATGATTCAGAAAACTTTCGTATGATAAAACCATTTCTTCCTTAACAGAGGAAATAACGATTCTACGATTTTTTTTGATGAAAACGACCATATAAGACTTCCTCAGTTGGAAACCTTCATCATTTTGTGAAGCACAGTCTCTGAGAGGAAAGAATAAGTGGTATAATTACGAAATAAGAGAATTAGCTCAAAAATAGCTCCAAGGGAACGAGTTTATTCAGTAACTAAAAATAGTCAAAGCAAGAAAAGTTCTTGACATTACTGTCCAAAGGATGAATCTGAAGATGTTGTGCACAGCTTTTTGTATAATCTCTATCATTGATTACATTGAAAATAAAAGGAGTATTACTAAGTATAGTGGAAGCTATCTTTAAAATCAAAGAATGACGACCCAAAAAAGAAAAAATCTGATTAAATACAGAAATTAGCGAGAAAGATTTGAACAGGATTCCTGCGGAGGAAAAAAACCAGAGGTAAATCCGAATCCTCTATACGACACATTTTAAGTAGAGTCCTCATCCTATTTAACCAAGATCAAGGGAAAACTTTAAGCTTCAAAAATAAGACGGTAGCATAATATATCATAATATATGGGGGCTGAAATAGTGATTATGAAGCGCGAAAATTAATATATGAGCACATAGTAATGCGCTCATTAAGGCTTGGAATGTATTGTATTAAACATGCAGATCAATATAACAGGTGATGAGAAGAGAAACTGTGTTAATTTTTCTGTAAAATTACAAATCTTAATAGATTATCGCGCAGAAAATTCATTATCAAAGGAACCAAATTTTTTAAAATATGCAAAAATTTGATTTCAAATTTACAGTAGATTAGAGATACTGTAAATAAATGCATTATTTTTCCGAAAAGAAGCATTTTAAATTATTATAAGTTAGTCTATTCTGTATTTTTTAATTAAGAAATAACTTAAATAATCCTTTTAACTATTGAGAGTAGTCACAATCCACTGGAAAAACAACAAACTGAAACCTTAGTCTTCTGTTGTAATTAATGGAAAAAAACTTGATGGCCTTTAAATTCGTGGAAGCATTTCCTACGGTGTATCTCATAAATAAGATAAAAACAAGAGGATGATATTTATGGACTTTGAAAAATTAAGACATGGGACAGAACTTATCAAGCTTGGCTTTGCAAAGATGCAGAAAGGGGGTGTGATCATGGATGTAACAACCTTTGAACAAGCCAAAATCGCAGAAGAAGCCGGAGCAGTTGCTGTTATGGCCCTTCAGGCTGTTCCTGCAGATATCAGGAAAGCTGGTGGAGTTGCCCGAATGGTAAATCCTGAAATAATTCAACAAATCATTGATACCGTTACAATCCCTGTAATGGCAAAAGCCAGAATAGGGCATTTTGTAGAAGCTGAAATCCTAGAGGCACTTGGTGTTGACATGGTAGATGAATCCGAAGTACTAACCCCCGCAGATCCCTTCTTCCATATAGACAAGACACAGTTTACAGTGCCTTTTGTCTGCGGAGCTAGAAATCTCGGAGAAGCCCTCCGAAGAATTAACGAAGGTGCAGCCATGATCCGGACCAAGGGAGAAGCCGGAACAGGTGATATCAGCCAAGCAGTGAAACACATGAAACAGATAATGGGCGAAATCCGTGCACTTTCTGGTAAGACAAGAGAAGAACTAATTCTGGTTGCCAGGGAAATTGAAGCTCCAATAGAACTAGTGGTCGAAACCGCGAAGATGCAGCGCTTGTCTGTGGTTAATTTTGCAGCTGGTGGAATTGCAACCCCTGCAGATGCAGCTCTTATGATGCGCCTTGGAGCTGATGGAGTTTTTGTGGGTTCAGGCATTTTCAAAGCCGAAAATCCTGAAAAGATGGCAAAAGCTATTGTTGAAGGTGTAAATAACTATGATAACCCTGCAAAACTTGCTGAGATCTCAAAAGGTATTGGTTCCGGAATGAAGGGCATCAGCGCAGATATGATCCCCATAGAAGAAGCTCTTCAGGAACGAGGTTGGTGAAAATTTAGAGTTGCTCTTCGGGAAGTACTTTTTCCCTTTTAGTTTCACTCAAGAGGGCTAAAAATTCAAATTTATACAAATAATCTTTCTGACAAGCCTGTGAGAATAAATTGATTTGACTTTGTAAATATCTAGCCCAACAAAAATCGTTGAGAGATATATATTTTGGTGCAATAAATACTCCTGATTTCCAACTGATTAAAAAATACGAAATATAATCAATAGCCTACAGTTAAATAAAATCAGCCCACCGAAATTTGTTCATTGAATCGTAGTAAAGATAGTTAATTATATTGTTTTTCCCGGGCTTAATTGTACTTAATTTTTCAGAATTTTAAATCCAACAAATAAAAAGTTAATTTCTAGAAAATGGTGCTTCTCATGAAGATAGGTGTAATCGCTATCCAAGGAGCTGTTTCTGAGCATGTTGATGCCTTAAAGAGAGCTCTTGCACAACGAGGGAGAGATGCAGAGATAGTTAAAATAAAGCATAAGGGTCTTGTCCCTGAATGTAGTGGGATTGTGATTCCTGGTGGGGAAAGTACAACTCTTTGCAGGTTGCTGTCCCGCGAGGGAATTGCTGAAGAGATTAAGGATGTGGCTGCGAGAGGAGTTCCAGTTCTCGGTACCTGTGCAGGGTTGATTGTGCTCGCAAAAGAAGGAGACGAGCAGGTGAAAAAGACTAGCCAGGCACTGCTCGGAATTATGGATATTAAAGTCAACCGGAATGCTTTTGGGAGACAGAGGGATTCTTTTGAAACGGAACTTAAAATTGAAATTCTCGATTCTTCTTTTAAAGGCATATTTATCAGAGCTCCTGGAATAGTTAACTGTGGGCCTGGTGTGAGTGTGTTTTCAAATCTTGACGACGTGATAATTATGGCAGAACAGGGAAATGTACTGGCTGTTGCATTCCATCCAGAATTAACCGATGACTTACGAATCCATCAGTATTTCCTGGATAAAATATTCAACCGCTGATATTCTTATAGGCTTCCGAATTAATTTATTCAATACTTCACAGCTTGCTGCGTAGATGGAGACTTACTTAAAAAATTGAATTAACTAACTGATATATATTTTAAGCTACCTTTGCACTATAAAATGAAACTATGTCATGCAAAATCATTGTGTTTATAAACTTATGAGGATTTCGATAAAATCCGTAATTATCTCATATGTATATAAATTTTAGATCTATGATCCGTAAAAATCAGAGGTTATCTAAATTCCCTAAAATATTTGATTTTGAATAATTATTTTATATCCAGAGCTTTGGTGCGAACATAACCAATCGTTTGCAACTTTGTTAGATACCGAAAATTTGATTTTTTTCGTCCAGCTAGTAATCAGAAGTATCTATTAAATTAAAATAGATATCTTCCAACTGAATAGTGGTAGACTGTATAGTTACGAATGGTAATTCAAATTGCAAAATTAAATGAATTAAAAAAATAATATTATGATGGGAAAAAAATTGTGAAAAATACTATTTTAGAGGAGCCCTGCGAAAAACCGGATGAATCAAGGGCATGATATAAAACAAATAACCAAAAGAACAAAATATGGTGGAGTAAAAGAGGAAGATTGATGAAAAAAAAGTTGATTTTTATTCCGAACTTGTCCAGATCATATAAGCTTCAATTATCTCCTGCCCTTCCAGGAATATAAGTCCATTATCTTTGCCATATTCTTTTGCCTTTTCTTTGGAAAGGGCCTTACCATTGTTGTCATCCAGCATCTCGCAAACCACCATTGCGGGAGTAATTCCAGCCATACGAGCAAGAGCGATTGAAAGTTCAGTTTGCCCATTGCGTTCATCCAAAAGTCCTTCAGCAGCTTTTAGAAGTGCTACGTGCCCTGGAGTTCTGAAATAGTCCCCAAAATGAGTTAGGTCTCCAGAAATGTTTTTTTCTGTAATTTCTCCAATTTTTCGAATAGTAAGGGCCCTTTCATCATCAGGAATCCCAGTTCTGGTATCTCTATGGTTGACCCAGAGAGAAAAAGAAGAGCGAGAATCATAATCAAGGTCTCCTTTCTTTTCCACAATTTTTCCAACAAAATCACTGGTTTTGCTGGCCTCGCTAACTAGGTCCACCATAAATGGTAATTTTAACTGTTTTGCAACCAAAGGGTCTATTGCAACGCAGATAAGGCCACCAGCATCTTTTCGCATCCATTTAACGTCTTTATAGTTTACTGCTTTTGCAGGAATTACTAGATCGGTTTCCCCTTCCCTCGAATCCGAGTCATAAATCTGGATCATTTCCCCGGCGCGCAGGGCATTTAGAGCCCTATTAAGATTTATATTTCCGTATTTAAGACACTTATATACCTTATTTTCGCTCATTTTTTGCTCTCCATACCCTTTTTCCAATTTGTATCACAACTCTGTCTCCGTCTTTCAAGCTAAGGGTATCTCTTAATTTCACAGGTGCAATGATCTCAATCAAATCTGAAGGATAGTGTGTTCTTTCAGGAGCTACCACAGCCGCCTCGATACCTCTTACACTAACCGGATAACATCTTCCACCCCCAAAAGTGCGTTTTCCGTCATTAAAGCCTTCTATCTGGACAGCCGGCAGTTCAAGTAATCGATTTAGCACAGTCAAACTATTTCCGGAGATTTTTATATTAAGAGTTCCAGGAAAAGGTGAGAAACATAATTTTTCCTCAAATTGCTTTCTGTATCCAGGTATATTTACATAATACTGGCCCTCTCCAAGTCCCGTGAGAATGTTTCCCTCAAGTTCCAGACGATCTGACTCTGGAGAAAAGATACTGCTATACTCCCTATATTCATTCTTAAGAATTTCAATTCCTTTTCCTGTCATCTTTATCAACTGGCCACCGGGAACGATCTTCCTTTCTATCAGCCCTTCTTCTTCCAACTGCTTTAGTTTTCTTGCTGCGGTTTTGGAACTTGCTACAGTGTGCTTTTGAAACTCACTCGAAGATACTTTAATTGTTTTATTTACTGCTCCTATAAGGGCAAGTTTTTTCAGATATTCGATATCATGCACTGTCAGCACATCCGACGTCTTAATTTAGAGATGCATCTCAGTATTGAGATGCTAGACTATGCATTTGCCTATAATAAAACTTTTGATGATAAAATGAAGCCGGATAGAACATCTCTTCATCAACTGCATAAAACTATATTCTGGAGAAGTTCCTTCTAAAGATGGAAAGATCATTCTGGATACTGGAAACTTGGCATTGTCAAACTAATAACCAATCATTAAAGGCATTTCCTTTTAAATTCTCCTTGGTCTTCAGCAGATATTTTCAAATATATTAGAGCAAAATAGAGGTATTCAACTTTTATTTTGTTCATTTCGACAGGCTTAACAGAAACAGTAAATCTTTCGTTTTTGTTAGTGATGTAAAGGAAGAAGTATGGTAAAAAGAGTTTGTCGAATATTTAGTTTGTACACATATTGCGTAGTTTTTGTAAAATGAATCTGGTTTTCCATAATAAGGATTAAGAGTTTAAAGAGACAAATCCACAGCTTTTATATATTACAGGTATTTTAGTATTCTTCATTAAATATGAGCTTATTTGAACATGTGTATAAGACTCATTTTTAAAAGAAGAATGTTTGATTCTTGCGGATTTATGCCTGAAGAATATCAAACATGTCTTACTACACAATTAGAAAGCCCAACTACTTCCACGATATCGCTGTTATCAGGAGAATTAATTATCATTTGTCCTTTTTTGAGATAAGGAATTCTCCGTTCATACTCTTTCGGAACCTTCAGCGACGTAATTGCTGCGTCGTTGTTGAGGTTAAGGATTAACTTCGTATTGATCTGTTTGAAAACAGTGTCATCAATATCTTGGGGATCCTGCGTGATCAAAAAAAGACCTAGTCCTTCCTTTCTACCCTGGCGAGCTGCATCTGCAAAACGGGAAATAATTAGGCGAGAATGTTCCCCGTTTGCCCTAGAGAGATAACGATGAGCCTCGTCCAGCCCTAAAATTATTGGAGTTTCTTTAATAGCATCATTACCTGAGGTACTGAGCTTGTTGTCTACGATCAGGCTCATGATCGTGAGCACTATAAGATCTCGAATTCTCGGAGCGCTTATATATTCGGTTGGGAAAACCGAAATTTGGCCTGGCTTGAAGATTCTGCCAAGGATATCGGTAATTGAGGTTGCATCTTGGTCAAAGACCTTCGAAAAAAATCGACTTTTTGTTCGCCTAACAATCCCGTCAAAAGAGGACTCATGAAGCTTCCCGCTATCTACGTAGTAGGAGCGTATACTCTCATTGTCAATATGATCGATGAAATTGCGGTAAGTATGGGATACGCTTGACTTAAAGAAGTCTCCAAGAAGCACTTCAAGACCTATGTACTGAAGTTCTGACATTCCAGCTGCTGCAATAAGCCAAGAATTGTGCTCTACAAGGGAAAACGGAATTGTAAACTCAATTTGTTCAGCCCTTGTCTTATCTCCGGGATATTTCTGCCCATTTATCTTTGCTACAAACGCTTTTGTAGATTGAACCCTGCCATAAGCAACTTTTTCGGATTCAAACTTGAAATTATCCTCCTCTGTTAAAGTTTCATTATCCTCAAAAAGCTGGGAATATTCATCTTGAGGATCCATAATAACCAGGCAGGGATTTTTCCCCGCCATATTAGGGGAACTACGCACCCTATACCTGTTGTATTCTGTCATGAACTGGCGAAGAATATTTTTTGAAAGGAAGGTTTTTCCTGTTCCTGTGCTCCCGCAGATAAGAATATGCCTGAAAATAAGAGGATCACCCATAGAATAGTCGTTTCTGAGGTAATATGCAACTGTTTCAGGCTCAGAATGGGTTTTTACAAGTTCTCCCCCAACGCTCAGGTGCCCGAGGAAAATACCCTCTTCAGGGATATTGAGCCCTGTCTGTACTTCAAGCCTATTCTTAACAGGCAGAATAGGAGTGTTGGGGCGAGGGATCCTGTCTGCCATCCTTCTTGTAAGTGTACCATCGATCTTCCGGTACAGAATGCAAAGAGGATCCAGACAGGCAAGAAATTTGTAGTCAGCTTCGTATATAGAACCTCCACGGGCACTGAGCATTCGCCTTGAGTGGATTTCAGTTGCGTCATCTACCACAAATTCTTGCCTGTATTGAAGTTTATCTACACGAGCAAAAAGTTGTTCTCCACTCTCATAAGGCAAGATCACATAAGTCCCGAGCCTTATTTCATTCCGCCTTGAAGATGTAATGAAGCCAGTGATTACAGCTCCTGAGGGAGTTATTTCCAGAGGATCTATCCCTATGGTAACAATCCCGAAGGCTTCTGAAGACGAGAAAAGATTAAAGGTACCTCTGTCATAACCTTCGAAGGTTTCAAAGGGGAAAACTTCTTTTTCAGATAATTTCATAGATTGGGATTCCATAGAAGGATCTGGAAAAAAAGAATGAGATTCAGATATGAGCACCGTATCCTGATTGAAAGCGCCTTTAAGGGAATTCACAACATTATCCCTCGTCTTATTTCCAAAATTATCCTCTTCAGGGATTTGCTCAAATTCTCCATTTTCTTCTGCATCCAAATTAATATTAGTTGCAGGTTCCTTTTTCGATTTGTCGGAGATAAAAGCCAAAATATCGGAATCTTCATATTTCAATAATATTACCCCATCGAGTATCATTATAATTTAAATCATGATTCATATTTTCAAATAATTTATCGATCTCTTGCCGCTCCACTTTCCTAATTTTTGAGAGATTATCTACTTTTGTGAGGGTAAGAGGAAAGCCATGTAGAGAAAGATCAAATAGCACTTTTTTGGTAATTTGCATGCGCAGGAAATTGTCCTTAATAAGCCCATAAGGAGTTTCTATCTTGAAGACCACGTCCTTAGAGGGGACATAAAGCATGAAAAAACAAAGGGCATAATCCTCAGGTGGAAAATTATGCCTGAGTTTTTGTTGAAGCATATCACCGGCTGCAAGTGGTGAAGTTCCATTGAGCAACCTTTCATAAAACCTATTGGGCTGTAAAAACCAGTTAGTATAAGTGATGTAAGTGTTCCTGGAACCATTATATGGGTCATTTTTCCCGTTATTTTTAGAATTTCTTCCACCATGCCCCTGTCCACATTTACTACCAATTTTTTCTGGGGAAAGAATATTTCGGAAAAATTGGGAGTCAAGCGTCCATGGCAATTCAATAGCTTCACTTTTCTTCCGGATACTGTCCATAATTTGCTTGTCAATAGGATTTTTCACAAATCCTATTAAAGGCCTCCGCTTTTCCAGAAAATTATCCATGATGTCAATGTAATTCTGGAGTATTTTTCGGGCATTGTCATTCTGTCGGATTTTTACTTCCTTGTCATCCAGCACCATCCAATACATGAGCTGCTTTGGATAAATCGGCCCGTCCATTATGAAAAAGCTTTCTGAGTTCACCCTTTCCTTCATAAAAAGGATATGCTCGGATTCGGCTAGGTACATTGCAAAATTATGTACCATATCAGGCGTTTTTTTTTTCACCTCGTCAGATGCAATTGTGACCAACTTTGCCCTCCCAAACCCTTCATCAAAGATTTCCCAATCTTGTGTAGCCTGCATAGCCACTTTTTCTGAAGAAGAATACGCAGCACAAACAATTGTCCTGTATTTTTGGATATCAAGATCAGAAGGCGTTGCGGCCAGCCCGCAATGGCAGAAGTCTACAAAAAGCCCGCTGTCATAAGTCCTTGGATTTGTGCTCCCACTGTCACAGGCATAAGTAACCGGATATGGGTCCATGCCCTGTGACATCAACTCTGTCTTGACAATTCCTCGAAAGAGTCGGTCTATAGACTTAAGAATAACCTTTCCGTCAAGTGTTAACTCCTCAAGGAGATTATAAATATCAGTAGCTGTCTTAGGATCTTTAAACTCAAATGACCGATCAATCCTTTTTGCAAATTCCGAAATCTTATGCATGTGAACGGGCTCAAGAGTCATAAATGGAAGATACTTTAAGGAATCATATATATTTGTTGAGTGAAGAAGAATATTTGTTGAGTGAAGAAGAAAAGATGTAGCACTTTTATTCGGTAAAATCTGTTCAGAAAATATGATTTTAAACTCAATATGAGATAAGTTATTTTTTGCCATTTATAGAGTTGATAGTTCTCCATAATTTGGCTGATTTTATTTTTAAAATGCATCGTTGGCTATTATCCGGTCTTTTTGTTCTGCACTTCAGTGAAGTTATAAGAGTAGATCTGCTTCAGTGAATGAGGACGAAAACATTCTTTACACTGAAAACTTAATTACTGGAAATATGAAACAATTAATTAGGGACGATACTGAAGTTTTTTATAACTTCTTTTGATAGTGTCGCGAATTTTCTTTTTAGTGAGATATGAGTCAAGCTCGATGGTGTTTTTTAAAATAAGGATTGATTTATACTTGTTGTTGATGAGAGAATAGGTAGAGCAAGTCTTTTTTTATACCAAGCCATTGAATTTTGGGGATTATTTTCAATTGCTTTGTCATATGCTTTTATTGCTTCATCGTACTTACCTAATTTTCTTAGATCAAGTCCTTTATTATTCCAAGCTTTTGAATCCTGCGGATTAATTTCAATTGCTTTGTCAAATGGTTTTATTGCTTCATCAGACTTATTTAAATTAGAGACATTGTTGCTGCCGGAGTTCTGTATATCTGCAAATGGCACCGATCCGGCGATACTCACTAGAATAAAAAACTCCAGCAAAGTGATTCCTAAAGCCTTTACGAGGGTATGCCCTCTACTTGCTTTATCATATCTCGCTTTTCTCATTTTCAGCCTCTTGATGTGTGTTAAACATTAATAATGAAAAATAACTACAAAAATGGATTTAATTATTCACTCTGCAAAGAAAACGTTCTGCTAGGTAATTATATTTTATTATTTATTAAAATCTTAGTTACATTACCTTAATTGTCAAATTTATATAAATTTTAATAATATCATCAGAATAACAACATTTTAACTTGCAAAACAGCCATTTTGGGAAAAAATGAAACTGAATTCCGATACAAACCCCAAAAAACTACATTGCAAGGTAGAAAATAATTATCTAAAAACAGCTCTGTGGAAATCCTTAATTTAATGCAAATTATTTATTCTATCTTTTTATTTACGTTATAGATTATCAGTTTAAGTTTTACTTCTTTGACTTGGTTATGAAATTTTCCTGCCCGAAGTACTTTTTTAAACTTCCTTTTGACAACAGAGAACGTTGTCTCCGCTAGATTCCTTTGGTCGTATTTAATCTTATCATAGATTAAGTGCATCTGTCTTCAGTATTTTCCCTAAATTTGGTTCTCCTTCTTTTTCTTACAGGTATGATTGAGTTTGCTCTTATTTCTTCTCTAATTAGGGAATGGATTTTTTCTGAATCATATCCTTTATCCATCACATAACATTGAGATTTTCTTGATCATATTTGATTGTCTGATCAGAGCATTTTCATGTTTGATTTGGATATATTTTTTTGGACTAATGTTCCATCCTAATACTATCGTTTTGTTGTTTTGATTGATATTGAAGTTTCCAAGTAGCTCCTTCGTAGCTTCCCTGTTCTGCGGGAATAATAATAATTTGTATAGGAACTTGTAAATCCTGTTGCACCGACTGCCGTAATAGAGATTATTTATCCATGTGAGTAAAAAAAACTTTAAAGTTTTCGACAAAATACGATTAAACAGAGAAGAGGGAATTCTGGATACAAACTTTTGAAGGATAGTGAAATGGGGAATTTTATTAAGATTGAGTTTGTCTTTTAGATCGTTCATTAGGTCAATAAATTATACAAAATCACGATATCCTATGCTGATATACTTCTTCAATAAAACCAGAATAAGAAGTTGATGCTGGGTATAACCATGTTTGGAATATTTGCAGGAATAAATGTTAATTCTGGAAGACTGAACAGTTTTAAGGCTGGTATCAACAAATTTAATGTACTTATTCGATTTCAATATTGTGTGTTCTTTCATTTTTTTTGTGGGAAAATATAGGGGTATTTTATGACATAACGTTTATAAAAATATGGGAAAATGCACAACTTAGAGGATTTCTGCAGAGAATAGCATCTTTTTCTTGTTCAATTCTATCATATCACATGCGATTGGAATCACATTTTGTAAGAATTATTTTAAGGATTATTTATAGAGGATTTTGATAAGCTCCTAAATGTTATCATATGTTTTATGGTATCAGCCATAAATCCTTTATTTGAAATTATCCTCAAGTCTTTTTTAAACGATTTGAATTTTCGGGCAAAAACTTATCAGCATTCAATTCAAATTTATTCTTGATGCCCCCCAAATACTCTACAGCTAATAATAACTCTGACGCTATACAAAGATTACAGGTTTGTTTAGCTATTCTTAAGAAGATGTACCCTGATGCAAAGCCTTCCCTTAATTACCGTAACCCTCTCGAGCTTCTTGTCGCAACCATTCTATCTGCCCAATCTACAGATGTCCAGATTAACAGGGTAACTGAGAAGTTGTTTAAAAAATACAGTACTGCAAAGGATTATGCAAATGCAGACCTTATGGAACTCGAGAATGATATTTATTCTACAGGTTTTTACAAAAACAAAGCAAAAAATATCAAAGGTGCTGCAGAATTAATCGTCGAACACTATAATGGGAAAGTTCCTGAGACAATGGAAGATCTTGTTACTTTACCTGGAGTCGGAAGAAAAACAGCAAACATAGTACTTGCGAGGGCATTTGGGGTAATAGAAGGTATAGCTGTAGATACGCATGTAAAAAGAGTCTCAAGGAGGTTAAACTTTACAAAAAATTCCGATCCTGAGAAAATCGAGGCTGATCTTATATCCATTGCACCAAAGGAAGAACTTGATTCAATCTCTATGATTCTGATTTATCACGGGAGAAAGATCTGCCAGGCAAGAAAACCTAAATGTGAAATATGTATTTTGAAGAACCTATGTCCTTCCAGTATGATATTTATGTGTAAGTGACAAAATGCTATTTTCTGAAGTTAGAAGAGCAAAATTATTTTTGTTGATGCAGAATTTAAAAATAACTTTACTGAAAAAGTGCTATTTATACAAAACAGATTTATATACGGCTTTTTTTTCTCCATACTTTAGGAAAGGAAAACTACTTTTCAGGAAGGAAATCCAAGTTTCTGCTCAAATTTATTTGTTGGAAACTTTATCCCACCAAGAATTGATAATTACTTTTACAAACATCCTAATTTTCCCAAAAAGTAGTAACCAATTCCTTTTCCTACAGTAATAGGTCATGCTAATAGATAAAAGGAGATACATCCTTTTGTGTTATTACAATTTAATTATCTGTCATCTTAATTAATTCTGAATACCTTTAAATTTTCATGTTAGAAATTAAACTTGGAGATTATGAGGTAAATTTCCTAAAGGGCTTTGTGAATAATAGAGATAAAAGAGCAAGAGAACTAAACAAGAGAGTATGATACAACCGGTAAACCAGTAAATGGGTGCACAAAGATATCGAAAATGTTAGGTGTTTTTCGGAACCAATATTTTGCAGATGTATAAAGACGTCGAATTTGTTTGCCTATTTGCCCACTATTATTATTGAAAGTTAGATCAATCTTTAAGCTACTGCCATATTGAGAAAATAGATTATATTATTGTGTACATCTGTGGAAAGTGAGTAGGAAATATTGTTTTGAGAATCTATAATAAATATTTTGAAAAATATTACTAAAGTGTTCTTGAGACAAGACAATACTGATCAACCTAAAAAATATACATAAAAGCATGTTGCAGAAATGATGGCATTAACATGCACCAGTTCTCTTAATAGAAGTAAGAGGTTGTAGCTTACATTGCTTACTGAATAACTGAGGAAAAAAGAGGGATTTGAAACAATAAACAATAAATACATTAGGTTTATTCTGGAGAAAGCAAAATTAAGCTCTGGTTGAGACGGGTTTTGTGCATTCAGGTTATCTATTTTGAATATAGATACAGGATTTACAACATTCTTAATCTGTATGAGGTGGATTACTATCCGAAAAAACCTACCCTCCTTCTTGACGGAAAAACCAAGAGCTGCTTGTAGATAAGGGAATGCTCATTTCTATGGAGCCTAGAAACCCAGAAAAGTAAGATTATGAATATATCAGGAATGGAACGGTAAAAATATTCAAATCAATGGAGTTCAAAGTAGGGAAAAAATTAACCTAGGTAACCAAAAGAAGAACCATGATGGATTTTGCACAATTCATGAAGATTCTCTCTATCGAAAAATAGACGACAAACGAAATTGAGACCCTTACTCATGAAGTAGTTGCATTAATGGAGAGGAGGAATAAACATGAAAAGAAGATACACTGGAAATTTATGAGGAAACATGCTGATGAGAAGCTGTTAAAGTATATATCCAATGATTGAATTGTCATAACATGCTTTTACCATCTATCTGACAAGAGTCTGTCTGTCATAGAACTCATCGCTGTGATTTGCTGATACAGAAACACCAATGATACCATCATGAAAATAATTTTTACAACCATCTGTACACAGATGCATACCAGATTGCAGCTATTTTCTCAATGTTGCATCAGCTTAAAAATTAATTTAACTTTCAAGTATAACTCTTCAGCTTACCAAAAATCAGTCAGCTGATATATATTTTAACGCAGTAGATATTTTTGATCACTAACTAATAGGAAAATAAAAAACATGATCTTTTGCCGACAGTTAAAAAACGCAATATAGCTCACGGGTACTATGCATAATTTTTACTTTATAACTCGAAAATATTGAATTGTCAGAGGGAATTACAAAAAAATGTAATTAAGATGTTTTAATGAAGTTTTGTTATTGTGAATCGTTGAGGAAAAATTGGAACCGAACAAGAGTAATCATTAGAACTACCGCAAGTTTGAACTACTGAAACATGTTCAGAATTGAAAAAAATCTGTAAACTAGTTATTTGAGTTAGGGCATTAGAGAGATATTATAAAATATGAACTCTCAGAAGTATAGATATATCAGGGCCTATTTCCATTTTTCTATATCTATCTGAAATATCTCTTGGAAATACTCACTTATCCATCGATGGATCAGCAAACAGATGATGGAGAAATAACAAAGATTGTTTCTGAATTAGTTGTACACGCTGGCTTTCCTTACAATAACCTCAAGAATCAAATAGCAAAAAAGCCAGTTAATATTCATGGCTGGAAACGTTTTTGGGCAGATGTTTCGAATTACCACATGGGGCGAATCCCACGGCAGGGCTGTAGGAGTTGTGGTAGATGGATTACCTGCAGGACTCCCTTTTTCAGATATTGATATCCAAAAGGAGCTGGACAGAAGGCGACCTGGACAGAGTGAAGTTTCCACTCCAAGATGTGAGACTGACAGGGTTGAGATACTTTCTGGTGTTTACGAAGGAGTTAGCACAGGCACTCCCATTTCCATGCTGGTATGGAATGCAGATGTAAGGTCCTCGGCTTATGATGAGATTAAAAATACTCCTCGCCCTGGACATGCCGATTTTACCTATATAGCACGCTATGGGATAAGAGATCACAATGGAGGAGGTCGGTCTTCAGCCCGTGAAACAATAGGAAGAGTAGCAGGTGGAGCGCTCGCTAAACTCCTGCTTTCCACATTTGGAATCTTGATTGCCGGACACGTGCTCGAACTAGGTGGAATTCGGGCTAAGTCTCTCTCTTTTGAAGAAATACTTGAAAATGTAGAAAAAAACCATGTAAGATGTGCCGATCCTGAAGCTGCCAAAAAAATGCTTGAAAAAGTTGCAGACCTTAGGCAGAAAGGAGACAGTGTCGGTGGCATTGTTGAAGTTATTGCAAAAGGTGTTCCTGCAGGCTTAGGAGAACCTGTGTTTGATCGGCTGGATGCGGACCTCGCAAAAGCACTTATGAGTATTCCTGCCATCAAGGGTTTTGAAATCGGAGCTGGATTTGAGGCTGCCCACATGTTTGGAAGTGAAATGAATGATCCCTTCCGAATTGAGGACGGAAAAATAACCTGTATGAGCAATAATGCCGGCGGCATTCTTGGAGGAATTTCAACAGGGATGGATATCGTTTGCAGGGTCGCAGTAAAGCCTACCCCTTCCATCGGAAAACTTCAGCAAACTGTCGACCTCACAACCCGAGAAAATACTGAAATAATTATCAAAGGACGGCATGATCCTACAATCCCTCCACGTATGGTACCAGTTGCCGAAGCAATGGTTGCCCTTGTTCTTGCAGACCACATGCTTAGGAGTAGCTTTATCAACTCCAGAACCCTGTTGAAATAGAAGGATACCGTACAATTTATTAATAACCAAACCTGAAGATCACTAGAGTGCGATAAAAAGTAAAATAGATGCCAAAACAAATCAAAGTTATGCAGGCTCGAGTATCTTTTCCGTATTACTTTTTTTTCCAATTCTAAAAATCTTATTACTTTCATCTCCGCAACAAGCTGTAGGGTATTCAACTGAAATAAATCGTCAAAAATATTACTGTTGGAAACTCCATTCAGTAGTATGAAAGAAACCCTTCTTCTTATTGATGTCCAAAATAACTATTTTCCAGGCGGCAAGATGGAACTTGTATACATGAGAGAGACAGTAAAAAAGGCAGGCTAACTCCTTCAAACATTCCGTACTTCAGACGAGCTGGTTTTCTCTATCAAACATTTGTCTAAGAGACCAAACACTACTTTCTTTATACCGGAACTCAGGGAATAGATTTTGATGCAAGCATCAGTTCTCTTCCAGAAGAAGCTGTCATTAGAAACATTTTCCTAACAGTTTTTCCCATACCTAACTCCTTTCCAAACTGAAAGAAAAACATGTAACTAACCTTGTAATTTGCGGAACAATGAGCCATATGTGTATAGAACGACCTACCGGGCTGCACAGGAACTTGTATTCACATGTACCCTGATTGACGATGCCTTCGCAGCACAAGACCTTAAGTTTAAAAACGAACTGATTCCTACACATACTGTTCGTGCAGCATTCATAGCCGCACTAGATTGTATGTTTGCAGATTTCATGACTGCCAATGAGTACTTTTCTGTAAGCTTTCAATTTTGAGATATCCATTTTTGGAAGTGTTCCTTTTTCTGATTCTAATTCATTTGTATCGATCAAAATATCAAAAAATGTATATGATTCCAAAATCCAGTGAATTACTATTTTCTTTTAACTGAATTATGACTTCTCTCTACATTAGTTTTCTCAGTTTGTTGATTTTATCTTCTAAAGTCACTATAGAATTTTTTTACGCCCTCAATACTATTATATTTTTGGAAATAAAATAAATTCTCTTTAGGACAGGTTCTATCTTACTTAATATCGAGTCTTAATCAAGGGATATGGAAACCTTTTATTGATTCTTTTTGATGCATATTTTTTGCTATAAAAAACATATGCATTTCTAAGTTTGTCGGTGCAATGCGCCAATTTTTCTGCAAAACTATAACTCTGAAGAAGTTATTAGGTAGAAAATTCCATGTCGAAAGAACAAAATTACAAACAGGATGCAAAAATTTGACTCAAAATTTACAGACTTTTCGGTACACTGCCAGCCAAAGACAAAAACACCTGAATTTATTGTATGATTTTTTTCACTTAGGATGCTCTATGAGCTACAGTTGATTCTCATATAGATCTACTATACGTGCCTGGATACAGAAATGAGCCGTTTCAGGTTCCATTACGACCATTATGCTTTTAATCTTAGCTCATTGCACGTCTTCTTGCAATCATCGGCTTTGAACATCAAGGCGGGGGTTTTACCTCTGAAGTCCGGCCTGCTTCTTTGCTTCGGCTTCGCCATTCATGCAGCTTTGGGCACATGGAAAAATTATTTAAGTACCCTGGCCTTTTGGGGCGACGGACAAAAAACGCCATCCTGTTATCGGGCTAACATCTATGATTTTTACAAAGCTAAGTTTATTCTTAGAAAGTCAAGCTCCTCATTATAGTCTTTGACGAATAGCATAAAATGCGTTATGTTTTCGATCATATACACACCTCAATGCAGATTTTTAAATACGCGAATTATTTGAATATTCATTATTATTTTGACTATTTGATTTATTTGGCCGTGTACTGAAAGTTATATAATATGTGATTGGTTCTCAATCCCTTTCTTTCACAACAAAACCAGAAATCAGAGTCAATTGTTATGCTGCCAAGGTTTTTGCCTTTCTTTTTTTATTTATGCATAGATTTGCGCCTAAAACCTATGTGTTTTCTTATTTTTCAGCCGAAATTATAGGATATTTTTACCTGGTTGTGCAGAGAATTCATAGATTTTATTAAAATAGATGTTATGTTAAAAAGCCAAAAAATTGCAATATTTATATAAAGAAAGATCAAAAATGAATAAAAATTTAATAAAGATTCAATCTACAAATCGGATTTATTTAAATTAGATAAATAGTTTCCTTTATTTAACCAAACTAATGAATTATGAGATCCATTTCAATTGCTTTGTCATATCAGGTTATTGGTTTTGTTATATGTTTCTATTGGCTTTGTCAAATGCTTTTATTGCTTCATTTGATCTATTTAATTTAGTTAGAGCAAGTCCTTTATTGTATCAAGCATTTGAATGTTGTGGATCAATTTCAATTGCTTTGTCATATGCTTTTATTGCTTCATCGAATTTATTCAATTTATATAGAGCACGTCCTTTATTGTACCAAGCCAATGAATACTGTGGATTAATTTCAATTGCTTTGTCAAATGCCTTTATTGCTTCATCGTATTTATTTAGATCATCTAGAGCAAGTCCTTTATTGTTCCAAGCCATTGAATACTGTGAATTAATTTCAATTGCTTTGTCATATGCCTTTATTGCTTCATCGGATTTATTTAAACTATCTAAAGCAAGTCCTTTATTGTACCAAACATCTGAATCAGATTAAATAAATTCATTTTGCCATCCAATGCTATTTAATTAAGTGGGTTATACGTTTTAATGCTATTTATCACACAAAGGCGATTTTGAGATAGCTCAGTATAATGACAATTACTGCACCAATACTACCACCTAATGCGCAAATAAGGATTGTCCATATAGATATTGCTACTTTTAAGCCGAAAAACCTTGCTAGGTATAAAATTGCTAGACCAATCACTGCATGAATCCCAAGATGAATCAGATTGTCAAACAAATTATACAAAAAAAACGCCACTATTAAAGCGACCACTAATACTAGAATTTCAGTTAATATCATATATTAATAGAATGTTCTTTTATTATTTATTCCCATTTCAACATTTGAAAATTGGTTTTGAAAAAAATGAAAACCGCCGGAAACAGAAATATGGTACAAAGTAAAAATTCATGAATTTAATGTTCAAATCTTGTTCGCGAATTCTTTATAGAGATCTAAGTCATTATATGCTCGTTCAAATACTTCGTCAAATCTCACATAATCTTCCAAACTAGGTTTGATTTCGAGAAGCCTACTTTTCAGGGTTTCAAAACTTCCATTTCCACAATAAGTTGCATAGTCTATGAAGCGTATCGATGCTAGTATATCAATATATAAATCATCGTCTATCTTATCACGTAGAATTTCTTTGAATTCCATGATTTTTTTGATTACTTTGTCGTGTTCTCTGAATTTCAATTTCTCTACGTTTTCATAGGTTCGATTGCTTGTGTAAATTGAATATAATGTATGAGCCAATTCAGATGAGTACGGGCTCTTTAGATACCAACCGAACCCGTGGCCTACAGAAAGGCCATATGCTTGTAGCAAATAAATAATTTTCTGATACTGTATTCTATTCTTGAACTCACCCATATCTGGTTTACCTAAACTTAGTAAGTGAAATACTCTACATAAAACCTTTTCTGTTTTCATTTTACCACTATTAAATCACTTCCATGTAACAAATAACCCCCGTAATTTTTCGAATTTGAAATATGAACAACTGGAGCAGATACCGGGTATATACCTATTTTAACTTTTATTAACCTATATTCGGCAGGCGACATTAAGGATAAGATATTTTTCATGAGAACATTTTTGTAACATTCAGCAAATTCTTATTGTATCTGAAACTGGTTAACATATGGCCCAAATCTAACGACTTAATAAAGCAACAAACCATTTTTTCAATAATGTTTATTGTGGAGATAATGTATTTTTCAAAAGACGCTATCAGTAAAAACACTCCGGAATAAACAAGTTACCTGTCGAAAGTAGGTTATAACATTCCATTATTTACGTTTAGGATAGGCTCTAAGTCAAAAATGAACGGTTGTGGAGCGATTGAAGACATTTTCTTGAATGGGGCAGGGACTCTCCTCATAAGTGCATCAGTAAAAAACATACGTAGGGTTGAGATAAAGTCCATTTACGGGCAAGCTTTATGATACTTAAATTAATGTTATTCCTTTTTTTGCGATCCGATCGATAATATCAATTAATAAGAATCTATAGTACCTTTCGTCGTCCTTCGGCCCTTGAACAATACTAGATAGGATTTTGTATAGTCTTCAGGAGCTGAACAATTTTATAGGTTCGATATTAGCTGGGAAACACCCTAAACGTCCGAAAACTACACGATCTCTAATACGAGTATATGCAATTAGATATTAGTAATTAGATATTAAAAAATATTTATATCTTCATAGCATTTCCCGCATTAGTGGTACTAGTGAATAAATAGTAATGGAGAGTTTACGTTGAGAATATACATCAGTTTTAATCTGAAAATCTATGCATTTTCTCGGTTTCAGCTAATTTTTGAGCAACTTGACTTTGAGTAAAAGCAGTATATTTGTAAAACTAGCGTCTAAAAAATTTAATCATTTGTCATGTTAATTACCTCGAATCCATTTAATAATACATTCGACAGATGTTCACAAATATAAAATTTGTTTGTTTGCTCACTATTATACCGTGAATTGTAGGCACAAATGCTAAATAATATATATTAAGTATTTATAGTATAAGTCTTATAAATAGCAAAACAGATACATTATCATGTATAGTATTTTTCTATTGAGGCTAACAAAAAAAGGTCAACAAATATATAGATAGTATGCTCATACTAAATCCCGTTTGGATTGGATATAATACAAAGAAGTAACTATTCAGTCTATGGAGAATCAGTTAGTTGATCTCTATTCTGAAGTATAGATCTCAACTAAATGGTGGAAGGATAAAAAAAGATTACAAGCCAACAGTTAAACAAAATAAGTCCACCGAATTTTGCTGCAGATTTATGTAATAAGAGTTATTGATCTTGTTTTAACCAAGCTGAATAATTATTATTTTTCATTTAATTTTGATAGTTTTCCTCTTCTTCGATATTTAGTAGTAACATCGATTTTATCAAATTATAGCTTTTTTCATTGAATTAGTGTAAAAATGCTCACAAACTTTGTTTAAATCTAAGAGAATGCGTAGATTTTTAGCACAAAAATCTATGCATCAGTTAAAACAAAAATGAAAGAAGCTTTATCAGTATAACCGTTGAAGTTGCATTTTTCTTTGTAGTGAACGAAAAGGATTCAGAATAGATTATACTTTACAGAACTTTCGGTGCACTATTAAGATACGTGATACTAGGTTTGTCTATAATTGGGTGCTGATCAGAAAGTAAAAACATATGAACAAATCGTGAAATCAATTTGTAGGTTTGACCTAAATAAACTAATTCCAAATCTAAAAAAGCAAATCAGTGGATAGGATAAATCAATTCCCAATCATTTCAGGGTAGGATTAAACATGTAGAATCTGCATTCACTAGGTTTTTTAGAGAAAATAATGATTTTCCTAAATTCAAATCAAAGAAGAACCCAATTCAGTCATTCCAGAGACTATAACACTACAATGTGGATTTTGAAAATAATACTGTTAAGCTTCCTAAGATTGGAGAAATCAAAGCAGTTATTCACAAAACATTTGAATG